>ERZ773214.32-NODE-32-length-95397-cov-10.558547_pt1 | contig 95397 bp, 82 predicted proteins | sample MGYA00511238_ERZ773214 | MGnify/ENA primary metagenome ERZ773214 (study PRJEB29015, sample SAMEA2738157) | human oral metagenome | biome: human oral; feature: human-associated habitat; material: saliva | place: China | collected 2259 ... | reverse complement strand
CATCATAAAATTTTAGATATCGATAGTAAAAATCCACTGACATTATTAAAGCTTAAGCCCAGATCGCACCACTGCACTCCAGCCTGGGCAACGGGGCGCGGCAAAATGGTTTGCGATAAAATACTTTCTAATTGTGAGGATATAAAAGATGCACCGTTGAAGGTGCATACAATTACATCATATTTAAATGCTTTATCCATCTAATTCTTTGTTTCGATAAAAGAGTAAATTGTTTAGTTTTTCTGTTATATAATTAACTAATGGATAGACTAAGTAACCATAAAAAAAACTTAATGTTATTACAGTTATCAATATAGAAAATTTCACAAAATTATTTGAGTGAGTAACATCAAATGCACTATAAAAAAGTAATAAAATTTGATGATGAACTAAAAATGCTAGAAAGCTGTAACGAGATAACAGGCTAAATAGTTCCCTCATATATTTAGGAATAAAAATTATATCAAATACGCTAGATATAATAACAAAGAAAGAAATCCCACCCATAATAAGCACAAAATGATATGGTATTTTATCTAGTAAAATTGATGTATTTACTAGGATAGCTAGAGCAACAACTGTCAAGATTCCTCTTAGTAACTTGTCTTTTCTAATATTTTGAGCAAAACAAATACCAAAAAAGAACTCTGGTAATCGCATCAGAGGGTTTATTGGTTCCCACATTTCAAATATAGCCCCATATTTTATGTGCAAAGAAACAACTAATCCCATTAAAAGGAGAAATGATAACAAAGGCTTTTTTAAACCATATAGAAATAAGAATGGAAAAAATATATATGTTATTAACATATATCCAGTATACCATTCACCAACCAAGTAGAAAGTAGGAAATTTATAAAGGAATAGTCCGTCTAAACCGATTATTGTTAACAAGAACTTAATACCTGGAACACCTTCACCTATTGGCTTACTCAATAATATAAATAATAACGCAACAGCAGCATAACTAAGCCAATACGAAGGATAAATAGCTAGAAATCGCTTTCTTATATAAGAGGTTAGAGAAAAATTTTCTTTAGCTGACAGCCCCAAACCAAAACCAGAAGATATAATAAAGAGAGATACTGCAATATCTCCAACATTCATTCCTAAAAATTTTAGTCCAAAAAATAACGGAGCATTATTATCTGCATAAAAAGAATGCATATCCAAATGAAATAACATTACAGCAATGCAAGAAATAACTTTAATAAAATCAATATAGAAAAATTTTTCCTTCATAAATTTCTACCTATTTTTTCCCCCACACAGCCATGGAATCATAAGGGCGAGCAGGGAAAACATTATATTTAGGCTTAATTTTCAGGTTATGTACTGCAATAAACTCTTCTACTGCTGTTCTCAAGCTCTTTGGTTTACCTGAGCAACAGTTAAATATACCAAACTGTTTGCTTGAAATTCTTTCTTCGATTTGTTCTGACAGTTCTCCAATATCAACAAAGTCATAAAGCATTTCACCACTGTTCAATGGAAAAAACTCTTGCCCTTCATCTTCTGCTTTTAATATTTTTGAAAAGATAGAATTATTAAATCGATCATCCCCTGTAATGTAATAGAAACGTAACCACTGTAAATTCAGTTCTGGAGTTACACTTGCAAAATCAAACATCGCTTGGCGCAAGAAGTTTTTTGCAATTCCATAAGGACTTCTAGGATTACAAGGTGTATTTTCATCAATAGGTCCAACAAAGTATCCGACCTCATGCATTGTTCCTGCTACAGAGATATTTTTTACACCTAATTCTGCCATAGATGTGAGAAACTCATAATGTTTCATCACGTTAGCTAAATGAGATGGATCACGGTGATTAAACCCTGCTTGCCAAGCTAAGTGTAACAAACATTCTGAATCTTGAACTAATTTAGATTTTTCATTTTGTGATAGTGAAAAAATATTACCATAAAATAATTTTGCACCACTTAAAAAAAGATGAGGCTTCTCCCCATCAAAAAGTATTGCTGTGACTTTATGACCTTTATTCAGTAAATTTTTAACTACATTTCTACCGATATAACCATTTGCACCAGTTACCATAATTCTCATTTTTTAAATTTTCCTTTTAAGTGGTGATAATAAAATCGAATTCTTCTATATGGACTTCTCGTTATATTGGCCAACCTTGGATAATTAGCTAGAACGTGCATTTTGGTTAATCTAACAATATTAATTAAGAAACTTTTTGTTATAAAACCTTGCCCTTCACTATTAGAATTAGAAAAACCAAACAATCTAGCCGACTCAAGCAATCTAATTTGATGTGGAACATCACCATTAGATAAACTTCCTACTAATCTCTGTGTTTTATACTCTAATTTTGTGTAATTTAATTCTGCCATTTCTGATGACATTATATTATAAGCAACATATCCAGCATCATGAGCTACATAAGCTAATATTCTCTCTAACCCATGAGATAAGGTATTATCTATAGGCATTGGTTCAGCGTGAAAATCTTCAAATGTCCAGTTGTATTCAAATAATTTTTTTAATGCTTGAGGTCTAAACCAATACATCGAACCATATGCTGTATATGGAGAAAAATCATCAAACGGCACATTAATTTTTAATCTCTTAGCTAATTCAAGAGAATATATCTTATTACCAAACCAACTATGACCTAAAGTAGGATATCCAATATGTAACATTGGAGGCATTGCAAAGCCAATATTTTTATTACTATCTAAAAAATGAATTACTTTTGATGTATAGCATCTATCTTTTAGCAAATTTAGATACATCATCTCTTTAAAATGTTCAGAGGCAGCAAACCCTGCTTGCGGTGATTTCTTAGAATGTAGACGGCAGATCCAATCGTAATCCTCAGATAACACCTTATCTTTGCAGGTAATTAGCAAGGAAGACATATCTCTTCCTCTATTTTCCTTAACAACCCTTATATCTAAGTTATTAATGTTTTTATTCTTAATTTTTTCACTATTAAGCAAAGATCTTTTATTATCTTCTGAGCTTGTAGTTATGAGTAAATCATATGAACATGGAATATTATCTAAATACGATGACAAATCATCTATTAGCTCCGCATAATACATATGCAAAATAACCAGTATTTTTATATCCTTACGCAGTTCAACTTCATTGCTTGAGTCAAAAATCTTTAATAAAGATAAGTTTGTAGCTAAATCTTTAGGTTTGCTAATTCTTAATATATTCTGAAAAATTAATGATGTATCATAATCCGATTCTGATTCAATAAGTTCTAACGAGCGTCTCAAAAATAAACATTCTGAATCATGGTAAAGAGGATCATGAAAGAACGGTCGTTTTTTAAGAATTGGGCATCGAGCTTTTAGAGTATTATTAATTTCATTAAATGTTGGATATTTAGTAGAGTAATCATCTGAATCAATATAAATACCGTAACTAAAGCCCTTCTCATGAAAATAATGAGTAAATCTAGATTCATGATAGTTAATAGAGTCTGAATACGAATTAATAGAAGGCATATTTTTCCAATATTCAATAAACTCATAGGACTTTAATAGTTCTCTTCTAATTGCAATAAAATGAGATTGAATATGCTTATGCATAACTCCATGACCAGTAAATGGATTAGGTCTCACTTCTGCATGATCCGTAATTCCCCAGAAATCAACATCTTGCTTTTCTGACCACTCAAATAATTCTGAGAATGGGAAGATAGGCGCAAAGAAAGTATAATTTAATAAAATAACTTCATCATATTCAGCTAGTTTATCGAAGCCAATTTTCTCAATTGCCTCTTTATATCCCCAGACATCAAATCCTACATTTTCTCGGCACATAATATAATCTGTGCAATGTTGAATCTTTTTACGTGAATCAACAGTTAATCCTGAATTTGAAACAAACCAGATATCCTGAACAAATTCTTTTAATTTTTCAAGTTTATATGGGATATAATCATCTACTATTCCATCGTGATCATAAAATAAATAAATTGCTAATCTTTTCATTTTTTTCCTTAGATTTAGTTATTAAGCATAGAAGATATATATTCTTGAGAAACAGAAGAAGTATCCCCTATAGCTCTTACTTCACCATTATCAATCCAAATAGCTTTAGAGCATAACTCTTTAACTTGCTCAATTGAATGAGATACAAATAATAATGTTGTGCCATTGCTCAACAAACTTTCCATTCTCTCTTTACATTTTTGTTGAAAGGCTAAATCACCTACAGCTAATACTTCATCAACAATCAAAATGTCAGGTTTCTGCACTGTAGCGATAGCAAATCCTAATCTAGCAGACATACCTGAAGAAAAATTCTTAATAGGAACATCAACAAAATCATTTAATTCTGCAAAGTCAACAATCTCTTGGAAATGAGATTCAATAAATCTTTTACTATAGCCTAATAATGCCCCATTAAGAAAAATATTTTCTTTTGCTGTCAATTCCGGATCAAAGCCAGCCCCTAATTCAATTAATGGTGAAATAGATCCATTGACTGTTACATTTCCTTGGTAAGGACTGATAATTCCTGAAATTAATTTAAGTAAAGTAGATTTTCCTGAACCATTCTTCCCAATCAACCCCCAAGACTCCCCTCGTTTTACAGTAAAATTAATATTTTTAAGTGCCAAGAACTCTTGAAACATTAGCTCTCTTTTTAACATCTTAATAATATATTCTTTTAAACCACTAATACTTTCAGCCGATTTATTAAATCTTACTGTAGCATTTTTTACTTCGATCACTATATCATTCATAATTATTTAGATATAAAGTATAAATTCATTTTCTTTGCGATTAAAAAACCAAATACCGACTAATAATAGAATTATCGATATAATAAAACCTTGAGATAAAGACTCTATTGACAAACTCTTACTATTTAGAATTACATCTCTAAATTGCTCAACATAATTCACCATAGGATTAAGGTTATCATACCACCAACGATATTCTTGAGAAATAATAGACACAGGATAAATTATAGGGGTTAAATACATCCAAATAGAAGTAAATACACCCCATAAATATTGAATATCTCTAAAAAATACAGTTGAAGCCGATAAAATGAATCCTAATCCTAAACTAAAAATATAAAGCTCTAAGAAAATTATGGGAACCCATAAAACATTTAATGTAATTTCTACTTGGGTAAAAATCATTACAAGAATTAGGGCTATCATTGCAAACAGCATATTAACTAATGAACTTGTTATTTTAGATAAAACAAAAATATACTTCGGTACATATGTCTTTTTAATTAAAGAAGCATTATGAACAATAGCTGTTACAGAACTAGAGGTAGCTTCTGAAACAAAGCCAAAAATTAATTGCCCTGTAAGCAGATAGGCTGAAAAATTAGGAATATCGAATTTAAATAAGTTTGAAAAAACCACTGTTAATACAATCATCATCAGTAAAGGATTTAAAATACTCCAAATATAGCCTAAATAACTTCTTCTATATTTTAGTTTTATATCCTTAAGGACTAACTGCTTCAATAATTCGATATATTTAATTTGATTTACAAATGGTTTCATAAGCAATATCATCTTATTTAAACTTCATCGCATCCTTTAAAATTTTCCCAGCTAAATCTTTTGCTGACAAACTCGGTTCGCCCTCTAAAGGCCATTCAATACCGACAGTCTCATCATTCCAAATTAAAGAATGCTCTGCTTTAGGATTATAGTAATCAGTACATTTATAAGTAAATTCAGCTTCATCAGTTAAAACGTAAAAGCCATGTGCAAACCCTTCAGGCACCCAAAGCTGACGTTTATTTTCAGCAGATAAAATTTCACCTACCCATTGTCCAAATGTAGGAGAGTTTTCTCGCATATCGACTGCAACATCAAACACGGCACCAAACACTACTCGTACTAACTTACCCTGTGTATTTTCAGTTTGATAATGTAAACCTCGTAATACCCCTTTTACCGATTTTGAATGATTTTCTTGCACAAAAGTACGGTTTGCTACATTTTCTTTAAACCATTCATCGCGAAAGGTTTCCATAAAGAAACCACGTTCATCGCCAAATACTTGTGGCTCTAATAATTTGACATCGGGAATTTTTGTATCAATAACTCTCATATTTACTCCGCATATGCTTTAATATTTTTTAATGCCTTTTTCCAATTACTTGGCTGAACACCAAAAGCTTGCTGAATTTTAGTTAAATCTAGGCATGAGTTAGCTGGACGTTTTGCTGGTGTCGGATAATCAGCAGTAGTAATTGAATTCACAAGCGGTGCCTTTTCTAGTACTTTTTGTGAAACAGCTTCAGCAAAAATCGCTTTTGCAAAATCATACCAACTGGTACAAGGTTCACCTGTAAAATTATAGATTCCGTATTCAACATTTGTGCCTTTAATAATTTGTTCTGCAATATGAATTAGCACCTTTGCAACATCAGCTGCATAAGTTGGTCCGCCAATTTGATCTGCAACAACACTCAGGGTATCACGAGTTTTTGACAAGCGAAGCATGGTTTTCACAAAGTTATTACCATGTTCACCAAATACCCAAGCGGTACGAAGAACAATAAATTTATCGTTGGCTTCTGCAACGGCTTGTTCCCCCTCAAGCTTGGTTCTACCGTACACTCCTTGTGGGGCTGTTATATCAGTTTCTTTATATTTACCTTCACGCTGACCATCAAAAACGTAGTCGGTCGAAATGTGTAGAATCGCCGCATCAATAGATTTAGCCGCTTTTGCTAAGTATTTTGGACCTTTTACGTTAATAGCTTCTGAAAGCTCCACTTCAGTTTCAGCACGATCTACAGCAGTATGCGCAGCAGCATTGATAATCACATGAGGACGGAAATCTTCAATCGCTTTTTTGACCGCTCTTTCATCTGTAATATCTAGTTCATCACGATCTACAGCAAGAATCTCATGCTTACCTTGCAGTTGCTGTGTCAAGCAATAACCAACTTGTCCATTTGCTCCTGTAATCAAAAATCTTGCCATTTTATTTGCTCTCTTTAATTAAACGGAGTAAATACTGCCCATATTCATTTTTTGCCATAGGTTTTGCTAGTTTTTCGACTTGTTCTGAAGTGAGCCAACCATTACGCCATGCTATTTCTTCTAAACATGCTACTTGTAAACCTTGCACCTTTTCAATGGTACGAACAAATGAAGCCGCTTCATGTAAACTTTCGTGTGTACCAGTATCTAACCAAGCAAAACCTCGCCCAAGCAATTGCACATTGAGTGAGCCATCGTTTAAATACATTTCGTTAAGAGTAGTAATCTCTAATTCTCCACGAGCAGAGGGCTTGACTTGTTTTGCAAATTCCACCACACGGTTATCATAAAAATATAAACCTGTTACAGCATAGTTTGATTTTGGTTGAACTGGTTTTTCTTCAATCGAAACCGCTTTGAAGTTTTCATCAAATTCCACTACACCAAAGCGCTCAGGATCTTTCACTAAATATCCAAACACTGTTGCACCATGGGGCTGTTTAACTGCCTCTCGCAACATTTGACTAAAGTGTTGACCGTAGAAAATGTTGTCACCCAATACTAAGCAACAGCTATCACCATTGATAAACTCTTCACCAATAAGAAATGCTTGAGCTAAACCATCTGGGCTTGGTTGAATTGCGTACTGTAAATTCACACCAAAGTCTGAACCATCACCTAATAAGCGCTTGAAACTTTCATTATCTTCAGGGGTAGTAATAATAAGAACATCGCGAATACCCGCTAACATTAATACTGAAAGTGGATAGTAAATCATCGGTTTATCATAAACAGGCAAAAGCTGCTTAGACACACCTCGAGTAATGGGATAGAGGCGAGTACCAGAACCGCCTGCAAGAATAATACCTTTCATAAGGATACCTTTAAAAGAGCAGATAGATTTTCTTAAATTTTTGCAAATTATTAGAAAAACTTCACCGCTTGTTAATAATTAGTTACCTAAACGCTCACGGTTATACGAGCCATCTAATACACGGCTCCACCATTTTTTGTTATTTAAATACCATTCTACCGTTTTGCGGATACCTGATTCAAAAGTTTCTTGTGGCTTCCAACCTAATTCTCGGCCAATTTTGATTGCATCAATCGCATAGCGTACATCGTGACCAGGGCGATCTTTCACATAGGTAATAAGATCTTCATATTTTGCTACACCTTCTGGCTTGTTTGGCACCAGCTCTTCTAATAAACGACAAATAGTACGTACTACATCAATATTTGCTTTCTCGTTATGCCCACCAATGTTGTATGTTTCTCCTACTTCTCCTTCGGTTACTACTTTATATAATGCACGCGCATGATCTTCTACAAATAACCAGTCACGAATTTGTTGACCATTTCCATAAACTGGTAATGGCTTTCCATCTAGTGCATTTAAAATCATTAATGGAATAAGTTTTTCAGGGAAGTGAAATGGACCATAGTTATTGGAGCAGTTGGTCACAATCGTTGGTAAACCATAAGTACGTAACCATGCACGCACTAAATGGTCACTTGATGCTTTAGATGCTGAATAAGGACTGCTAGGTGCATAAGGTGTAGTTTCAGTAAACAAATCATCTGTTCCCTCTAAATCACCGTATACCTCATCTGTTGAAATGTGATGAAAACGGAATGCAGCTTTTTTCTCATCATTTAAAGAATTCCAATAAGCTCGAGCAGCTTCTAATAGCGTGTAAGTACCTACTATATTTGTTTCGATAAAAGCTGCTGGTCCATCAATAGAACGGTCAACATGGCTTTCTGCCGCTAAATGCATTACGGCATCAGGTTGATGATGTTCAAATACACGTGCTAATGCTTTTGCATCACAAATATCCACTTGTTCAAATACATAACGTGAATTATTTTCTACAGATTCTAAAGATTCTAAATTACCTGCATAAGTTAATTTATCAACATTTACTACGCTATCTTGCGTGCTTTCAATAATGTGGCGAACAACTGCAGATCCAATAAAACCAGCTCCACCTGTAACCAAAATTGTTTTGCTCATTTTCATCCTCTTAGTTATTTAACAAATAATAACATCACCCTGTATTCTATTTGAAATAATACTATTTCACAATTGAAGAATACAATTATTACGAAAAAGTGCGGCCAAAAATGACCGCACTTTCTCATTTAACAACTAGAAATCTATCGTTTCTTATGCATAATACATCTCAAATTCAACCGGATGTGGTGTCATATTTAAACGTTCCACGTCTTTACGTTTAACGCTAATAAATGCTTCGATAAAGTCTTTAGCAAATACACCGCCTTGCGTTAAGAATTCATAGTCTTTTTCTAATGAATTCAACGCTTCTTCTAATGAGCTTGCTACCGCTGGAATATCTTTTAATTCTTCTGGAGGAAGATCATAAAGATTTTTATCCATTGCATCGCCTGGGTGGATTTTGTTTACTACACCGTCAAGGCCTGCCATCAATAGCGCAGCGAATGCAAGATATGGGTTTGCCAATGGATCGGGGAAACGCGCTTCAATACGGATCGCTTTCGGGTTGGTTACTGCTGGAATACGGATTGAAGCAGAACGGTTGCTTGCAGAGTAAGCTAATAATACTGGCGCTTCAAAACCTGGCACTAAACGTTTGTATGAGTTCGTACTTGGGTTAGTGAACGCATTTAATGCTTTAGCATGCTTGATGATACCGCCGATGTAATAAAGCGCGGTTTCAGAAAGACCGGCATATTTGTCACCTTGGAAAATATTTTTACCATCTTTGCTTAATGACATATTACAGTGCATACCAGAACCATTATCACCCGTGATTGGTTTTGGCATAAAGCAAGCGGTTTTACCATGTTCTAATGCAACGTTTTGCACCACATATTTATAGATTTGAGTTTCATCAGCTTTTAAAGTTAAGCTGTTGAATTTAGTTGCGATTTCGTTTTGACCCGCAGTCGCCACTTCATGGTGGTGAGCTTCAACTACTAAGCCCATTTCTTCTAAAATCAAACACATTTCAGAGCGAATATCGTGTGCCGTATCAATTGGAGCAACCGCACAGTAACCACCTTTTTTCAATGGACGATAGGCGTTGTTACCACCTTCGTATTTTTTGTTGGTGTTCCAAGCTGCTTCAATGTCATCAACGGCAAAAGAAGCGCGGTTCATTGATACATCAAAACGTACATCATCAAATAAGAAAAACTCTGGTTCAGGACCAAAGAATGCTTGATCCGCAATACCGATTGAACGCATATAGTTTTCGGCACGAATAGCAATTGAACGCGGATCACGATCATAGCTTTGCATGGTCGTTGGTTCATAAATACTACAACGAATAGAGAGAGTTGGGATCTGCGCAAATGGATCGACTACCGCAGTCTCTGCGATTGGCATTAAAAGCATATCGGCTTTGTTAATGGTTTTCCAACCTTCGACAGAAGAGCCATCGAACATTTTGCCATCTTCAAACATATCTTCATCGACAAGGCTAACTGGGATAGAAACACCGTGTTCTTTACCTTTAATGTCGGTGAAACGAAGTAGTGCGAACTTAATATCGTTCTCTTCGATCAGTTTGAATACGTTGGCAATTGCATTTGCATTTGGCATAAGGAGTCCTCTATTTTGCTATGTATATAATCTTTATAAAAATTAAAAGAGCATTATAACGCAACCGCTTGCTTTTTTCATGGGATTTATTTTAAACACCGGCATAGCAGAGTAACGAAATATCGTGTATAATTTTTGCCCTTTCGAGATTCTCGTAGGGTGAGTTTTACTCACCAATTTAAACTACTTGGACTATTCGGTGGCATAAAAATCCCACCCTACAAAACTTAAACTTTAAGAACGTAATAAATGAAAAACGACATTGATATTAATAAATTGCGCAATATCGCAATTATCGCTCACGTTGACCATGGTAAAACCACCCTCGTTGACAAACTCCTTCAACAATCCGGTACATTTGAATCAACTCGTGGTGATGTTGATGAACGCGTAATGGACTCAAACGATCTTGAAAAAGAACGTGGCATTACCATCCTGGCAAAAAATACCGCAATTAATTGGAATGGTTATCGCATTAACATCGTAGATACCCCAGGACACGCCGACTTCGGTGGTGAAGTAGAACGTGTACTTTCTATGGTGGATTCTGTACTTTTAGTCGTGGATGCCTTTGACGGCCCAATGCCGCAAACACGTTTCGTAACCCAAAAAGCCTTTGCTCACGGTTTAAAACCAATTGTTGTTATCAACAAAGTTGACCGTCCAGGCGCGCGTCCTGATTGGGTTGTGGATCAAGTATTCGATTTATTCGTTAACCTTGGTGCAACCGATGAACAATTAGACTTCCCTATTATCTATGCATCTGCATTAAATGGTGTCGCAGGTCTTGAGCACGAAGATTTAGCGGAAGATATGACCCCATTATTTGAAGCGATCGTTCAACACGTTGAACCGCCAAAAGTAGAACTTGATGCCCCATTCCAAATGCAAATCTCACAATTAGACTATAACAGCTATGTGGGTGTTATCGGTATTGGTCGTATCAAACGTGGTTCAATCAAACCAAACCAACCTGTAACGATTATTGATGGCGAAGGTAAAACTCGCCAAGGCCGTGTGGGTCAAGTATTAGGTCACCTTGGTTTACAACGTTATGAAGAAGATATCGCTTATGCGGGCGACATCATTGCAATTACCGGTTTAGGTGAATTAAATATCTCAGATACCCTTTGTGATATCAACGCGGTTGAAGCCTTACCTTCATTAACCGTTGATGAACCAACTGTAACCATGTTCTTCTGTGTAAATACCTCTCCGTTTGCGGGTCAAGAAGGTAAATATGTGACTTCTCGTCAAATTCTTGAGCGTTTAAACAAAGAGTTAGTTCACAACGTGGCATTACGCGTAGAAGAAACACCAAACCCAGATGAATTCCGTGTTTCTGGTCGTGGCGAATTACACCTTTCTGTATTAATTGAAAATATGCGTCGTGAAGGTTATGAACTTGCTGTTTCTCGTCCTAAAGTAATTTACCGTGAAATCAACGGTAAAAAACAAGAGCCTTACGAGCAAGTAACTATCGACGTGGAAGAGCAACACCAAGGTTCTGTCATGGAAGCATTAGGTATCCGTAAAGGTGAAGTTCGTGACATGATGCCGGATGGCAAAGGTCGTGTACGTTTAGAATACATCATCCCTAGCCGTGGCTTAATCGGTTTCCGTGGTGAGTTCATGACGATGACATCAGGTACAGGTTTACTTTACTCCAGCTTCGATCACTACGATGACATCAAACCAGGTGAAATCGGTCAACGTAAAAACGGTGTATTAATTTCTAACGCGACAGGTAAAGCATTAGCTTATGCACTATTTGGTTTACAAGAGCGAGGTAAATTACTGATCGAAGCTAACGTAGAAGTTTACGAAGGTCAAATCATCGGTATTCACAGCCGTACAAACGACTTAACCGTAAACTGTTTACAAGGTAAAAAACTCACCAATATGCGTGCATCGGGTAAAGATGATGCCATCGTATTAACTACACCGGTGAAATTCTCCCTTGAACAAGCTATCGAGTTTATCGATGATGATGAGTTAGTGGAAGTGACACCAGAGTCGATCCGTATCCGTAAAAAACTCTTAACGGAAAACGATCGTAAACGTGCAAACCGTACGACAACCAGTACGAGTACTCACTAATTAAAAACGTGCGGAAATTTAACCGCACTTTTAGATAAACAAAAGGCGAACATCATATTCGCCTTTTTTATTTATTCGTTCAAACTAACCTAATCTGACTTTCTCGCCACCGAATTCATCGAGTAAGTTTTCTGTCAGTTTAGATAAAATACCCGTCATTAATACAAAATCAGCATCAAAGCGTTGTGCATAATCTTCTTTTAAAATATCCGCATTTTTCTCACGCACTGCATCGGCAAATTTTAAGCGTTTGAGCGTGCAATCTTCATTAAACACAAAAGTCAGCGTATCTTCCCACTCTAATGCGAGCTTGCTCACCACTTTTTTTCCATCTTGTAAAAGCGCGAGAATCTCTTCATTTTCTAAAGGCTGTTTCTTACAACGGATCACACTGTCTTCTTGGATCCCACGAAGTTCAGCCTCTTCTAACGCCACCAACCAATGTGGGATTTTTTCCTGCACAATCCAGTCTGTTAAAATGGTCGAAGGTTCATTCGCAAAAGCTAACGGCACAACCGGTAACGAACCAAGAGATTTGCGTAATAATGCCAAGGCATCTTCTGCGCGCTTACTCGATGCCGCATCGACATGAACAAGATTATTTTCGGTATCAATCCACACGGCAGTTTGCTGATTTTTAGTGAATGCACGCGGTAATAAATCCATCACCACATCATCTTTTAACGTTTGTTTTTCAGTTTTTTTCAATTTGCGGTTTTCTTTTTGCTCAAGGCTTTCAATGCGTTCATCTAATTCACGTTTCACCACATTTGCCGGCAACATTTTTTCTTCTTTTTTTGCGACCAACAAAATGTGTTTACCCACGGAAAAATACAATAACTCGCTGCCTTTCAACGGATTCGCCCAACCGAATTTACTTTGATCTTGTGAGCCACAAGGATGAAATTCACAATCTGACAACTGGCGTTGTAATTCATTAAGATCCCAATCTAAGGGCTTAGTCAGCCTATATGACATTAAATTTTTAAACCACATCGTAACACTTCCTTCATAATAGGGTAAAATACGCGACATTGTAGCCCATAAACTCACGGGAAAAAATGATGCAACAGAAATTAATTGCCTTCATCGGCGGTGGCAATATGGCACAAGCGATTGTGTTAGGCCTATTAAAACAAGGTTATCCAGCCGATAAAATTATTGTGAATGATCCTAATGAAGAGAAATGTGCTTTTTTTGCTCAATATGGCGTCACGGTTTCTACGGATAACGATCAATCCATCAAACAATCTCAAGTAGTCTTATTTGCGGTTAAACCACAAGTACTAGCCGATGTTTGCAAGCCATTAAGTGCGGTTGATTTTTCTGATAAATTAATCATTTCTATTGCTGCGGGTATTTCGACTGCTCGATTAGCCGAACTCATTCCAACAGCAAAATCCATTGTTCGCGTGATGCCAAACACCCCTGCATTAGTAGGTGAAGGTATGGCGGGCTTATTTGCTGACAAAAACACACCTGAAATTGACCGCACTTTTGCGGAAGATTTACTTTCAGCTGTAGGAAAAACCACTTGGGTGACGGATGAAGATCAAATGCATGCTGTCACCGCTGCATCAGGCAGTAGCCCTGCTTACTTCTTCCAATTTTTAGAGGCTATGCAACAAGGCTTAATCGAAATGGGCTTAGATGAAAAGCAATCTCGTGAGTTGGTACAACAAGCTATGTTAGGCTCGGCGAAGCTGGTGATTGAAAATCCACAGACAGCCCTTTCGACTTTACGAGAAAATGTCACCTCAAAAGGCGGTACTACGGCAGCTGCGTTAAATGTATTTAATCAACATCAATTTAACGACATCATTAAACAAGCGATGCAAGCCTGCGTGGCACGCTCACAAGAAATGGAAAAATTATTCTAATGCAAGTTCGTCCTTTTACCTGGCTCACCCTGAGCTTTTTTGGTTACTATTGTGCCTACGGTGTGTTTCTTCCCCTTTTCCCTGCGTGGTTGAAAACGCAATCTTATAGTGAAGAAAGCATCGGTTTATTGCTGGCCTGTGGTTATATTTTCCGTTTTAGCGGCAGTATTTTATTTTCTGGCTTGATAAAACGCGTTTCCCTTTTAGTGAATGGCTTACGTTACTTAGCTGTTGCCAGTGCTGTCACTATGGCGTTAATCGGGCTCATGTCGCATAATTTCTGGTTATTATTTATTGGACTTGCCTTGTATTCCATGGTGAATGCGGCGGGCATGCCGATTGGTGATAGCCTCGCCAGCACGTGGCAACAACAAATTCATTTAGATTACGGCAAAGTACGCTTGATTGGCTCCTTTGCATTTGTTGTCGGCGTGATGGTGTTTGGGTATTTAGCGGGGATGGTTGGTGAGCAATACATCACATGGATGATTACGGGCATCCTTATTTTCTATAGCATTGTGCAATTACTTCATCCCAATCCAATGCCACAAGATGAGCCTCAAAGTGCGGTCGAAAATTCTGTTGGATTTTTAGGCTTACTCAAAAATAAAACGACACTTCGTTTATTTATTGCTATTGCACTGATTCAAGGATCGCACGCGGCTTATTACTCATATAGCACTATCTTCTGGACAAGTCATGGTCACTCTGTTTCCGATGCGGGCTTATTTTGGGGAATCAGCGTATTAGTAGAAATTGTCGTCTTTTTCTTCTCCACTCGATTATTCAAAAATTGGAGCATTACTGCCCTTTTCTATCTCACAGGCATCGCTGCTATCGTACGTTGGCTTGCTTTCGGTTATGCCGACACCTTTGTTGAAATCGTTCTATTGCAATCTTTTCACAGCCTCACTTATGTGGCGGGACATTACGCGACCGTGCGTTATATCACGACTCAACCACAAACCCATATTGCGAAATTACAAGGTTTATACAATGCTTTAGCGGGATGTGCAGCCATTGCCATTTTCACCGCACTTTCTGGTGTGCTTTATCCAATTTCGCCAGTTTATGCTTTCAGCTTAATGGCCGCCTTTGCATTCATTGGTTTATTTATCACCCCGCGTGGTGTAAAAGCCTTTTTACCCCATAGAGTGTAAACATGAATAACCTCACGCTAGTTGATTTGTTCTTGAATGAATATTGGATCGAAAAAGGATTGTCTGAAAACACCGTGCAGTCTTATCGTCTCGATTTGACCGCACTGTGTGATTGGTTGGATAAACAAAATTTATCCCTCGAAACCCTCGAGCCATTAGATCTACAGCAATTTCTAGGTAGCCGTTTAGAACAAGGCTATAAAGCGACGAGCACAGCGAGAATGCTCAGTGCGATGCGGAAATTATTTCAGTATCTATATCGCGAAAAATACCGTACGGATGACCCAAGTGCCGTACTGAGCTCGCCTAAACTACCAAGCCGTTTGCCTAAGTATTTAACCGAGCAACAAGTCACAGATTTATTAAATACGCCAGATGTAGAAATTCCGCTTGAGTTACGCGATAAAGCCATGTTGGAATTGCTGTACGCAACAGGATTACGTGTCACGGAATTGGTCACGCTCACCATTGAGAATATGAATTTACAACAAGGTGTCGTGCGTGTGATTGGCAAAGGCAACAAAGAGCGTATTGTACCAATGGGGGAAGAAGCTGCGTTTTGGGTGCGACAATTCGTACTTTACGGTCGTCCTATTTTGCTTAATGGACAAAGTTCAGATGTAGTCTTTCCGAGTCAACGGGCTCAGCAAATGACTCGCCAAACCTTTTGGCATCGCATCAAGCATTACGCCGTGTTAGCAGGAATTGATACGGATGCCCTTTCACCACACGTACTCCGTCATGCCTTTGCAACGCATTTAGTGAACCACGGTGCGGATCTCCGTGTTGTGCAAATGCTCCTCGGACACAGCGATCTCTCCACCACACAAATCTATACTCATGTGGCTAAAGAACGCTTGAAACACCTTCATGAAAGATTCCATCCGAGGGGATAAGATCAAAGTGCGGTCAAAAATAACGATAAGTTTGACCGCACTTTAGAATGAAAAGCTTATTTCAATGACAACAATCTCGCCACATTTTGAGCTGTTGAGATTAAATTCTGCTCGCCTTGCTTGAGAATTGTCGGTAAATCACTCAGATTACGGATAATTGGGAACACTGCATCAATGCCATGTTCATACACCACTTCATAATCCTCACGCAAACAACCTACGATCGCGATGACTGGCTTATTAAATTGTTTCGCCGTGCGCGCTACACCGATTGGGGTCTTACCTAAGATACTTTGTGCATCCATACGGCCTTCACCGGTAATGACTAAATCAGCCTCTTTAACTTGCTCAGCGAGTTTCAAATTATCTAACACGATCTGCACGCCTGCTTTAAGTTGCACATTGGGTAAAAGCAATAAGCCACCTCCCATACCACCAGCTGCACCCGCGCCTGGTTGCTCTTTAATTTGTTTACCACAATCCCGCTCGGCAATTTTAGCAAAATGGGCTAATGCAGCATCCAGTTCTTTCACCATCTCAGGCGTCGCACCTTTTTGTGGACCAAAAATCGCAGAGGCACCTCGTTCACCACAAAGTGGATTATTCACGTCACAAGCTACTTCGATTTGTACGTGTTGCAATCGAGGATCTAAATCAATCATTTGAATTTCAGCAATTTTAGATAATTCTGCGCCACCAAAGCCAATGGATTGACCATTTTTATCCAATAAACGTAAGCCTAATGCTTGCAGCATACCTGCGCCACCGTCATTTGTAGCGCTCCCGCCGATCCCTAAAATGATGTGTTGTACGTCAAGATCAAGGGCTTGCTTAATTAGCTCACCCGTACCAAAACTGGTGGTTTGACAAGGATTGCGTTTATCCATCGGGACAAGATGCAATCCCGATGCAGCTGCCATTTCAATAATCGCCGTTTTACCATCACCCGATAAGCCGAAAAAGCTTTTTACTTGGTTGCCTAATGGGGCTGTAACTTCTGTTTCAATTAAGCGACCTTGAGTGGCATCTACCAAGGATTGCACGGTCCCCTCTCCACCATCCGCCATCGGTAATTTCACATATTCAGCATTCGGAAAGATACGTTTAAAGCCCGCTTCAATCGCATTAGCTACTTCGAGCGCGGTTAAACTTTCTTTAAATGAATCAGGCGCAATCACAATTTTCATATTCTCTCCTTAAGCTAATTAAATACACCAAAAATTAAAGTGGACACAATGGTCATAATCAAACCCACGGCACTTTCATAAGGAATCAATTTTAAGCGTTCTTTCATATCCATATTCACGCTACCGCCAGTTGCATGGAAGAAAGAACCATGTGGCATATGGTCGAAAACTGTCGCCCCCGCATGAATCATGGCGGCACCGGCCAGACTACTCACCCCTAACTCTAATAGCGTTGAACTAAATACATTCGAAGCAACCGCTGTACCTGCTGTTGTTGATGCCGTTGCAAGGGACATTAACGCACCTGAAATTGGTGCTAGGATATAAGAAGGTAAGCCCGAATGTTTTAAGCCTTCAATGAGCACATCTTTCATACCGGAATTGGCAATAATACCGGCTAAAGCCCCCGTACCAAGTAGCATAATCGCCACCGGAGCCATTTTGCCTAAACCACTAATTGCATAGTTATTGGCTTGACGAAGTTTCCCCATACAGAGTGCGCCAATGAGACCACCAAGTGGCAAAGCGATTAAAGGGTCCACCTTAATATCAGCTAACGGACGAAGTGCAAGTAAGAAGATGGCAACCAAAGGGGCCACAAGTGCGGTCAAAAATGAGGGTAAATTCTGTGTTTCAACTGTGACAACCTCTTGGGCTGAAACGCGCGAACCTTTGCTTCTTAAACGTTTTGCTAAGAAATACGTCAATATTAAGCCAAAAATAGCGGGGATAATCCCTGCCATCATCACTGACGTTAGAGGGAGATGGAACGTGTCTGCTGCCGCAATGGCATTGGGATTGGGTGACATTAAGTTTCCGGCTTTTCCTCCACCAATCATCGCCAAGAGAATCGCAGGTTTTGATAAGTCAGTACGACGAGCAAGTGCTAAAGCGATTGGAGAGACCGTAATCACTGCAACATCAATAAAGACACCAACCGCAGTTAAAATTAATGTAGCCAACGCTAACGCTAATAATGCTCTTGTTTCACCTAACTTGTTTGTAATAGTTTCAGCAATGGTATTCGCCGCACCTGATTCAATCAGTACTCCGGCTAATACACCTGCTGCGAGAATCCGCATGACTGCGGTAGTGATACCTTGGGCCCCGCCGATCATGAGACTCACAGTTTGAGATAAATCCGCACCACCGACTAATCCCCCCACCAAAGCCCCGACTAACATCCCATAGGCTGGTGAGACTTTTTTCAAAATAAGGAAAATAGCGACAATGAGCGCAATGAGCGCACCTAAGGCTGTGACTGTAGGCATAACGTCCTCCTGTTGATATGAATATGCAAAAATCTTTCTTATTTATATCAGCAAACGTAGAAGAATAAAATCTTGTCCGACTTCACCTACAAAAACGGCTTATGTAAAACACATAAGCCGAAATTTTTACTAAAAATTGACCGCACTTTAGAAAAATAAAATACTTCCCCAAACCACGACAACAATGCAAAGGGCAATGAATACTGCTGCTGAGCCTTGGTCTTTAGCTCTCCCTGAAAGCTCGTGGCGTTCTGTACCGATACGATCCACCACCGCTTCAACTGCACTATTTAACAGCTCTACCGCCATCACGAGTAAAACCGATGAAATCATCAAGGCAATTTCAATTTTAGTGTCACCTAGCAAAAATGCGAGCGGAATCAGAATGCACGCAAGAAAACATTCGTGGCGGAATGCAGTTTCATTTTTGAATGCACTCTTTAAACCTTGTAAGGAATATTTTGTGGAGTTAATTAAATGGGTTAATCCCGTGGTTTTATACATAAAAGTTCCTATGTTGTAATCTATAAACGTTTTGCTTCAATAACGTCGTCTAACTTCGCTAATCTGGCCAGTATTTTACTTAAACTTTCGACATTTTTCAGTTCAATTTCCATATCCATCGTTGCTACTTGTTTTTTGGTGTCTGCACGGCTTGAAACACCTAGCACACTGACTTTTTCATTCGCCAGTACAGTCGTAATATCGCGTAATAAACCATTACGATCACTTGCCACAATGCGAATATTAATATGGAAACCAGCCGCGTAATTATCCCCCCAAAGGGCTTCCACCACGCGTTCAGGATGTGCCGCTTGTAATTCAATGAACTGCTCACAATCGCAGCGATGAATTGAGATACCACGTCCCATGGTAATATAGCCCGCAATTGCATCGCCTGGAATCGGTTGGCAACAACGCGCCATATGATGCAGTAAATTACCGACACCTTCAACAATCACATAGCCTTTTTTCTGCTGCTGGTCTGCTTTTTGTTGCGCCTTTTGCTGCGCGGTATTCGCACTTTTGCTCGCCACATGACGGAGAATTTCTTGATCCGCCTCTTCAGCCGTCACTTTAATCAATCGGCTTTGTAAGAAATTCACCAACTGATTTAAACGAATATCCCCGCTACCAATACCCGCATATAAATCTTCGAGATTTTTTAAGTTATAACGAGGTAATGCAACTTGCTCTACTTGTTTTAAACTGATATTCAAACGTGCAAGCTCATTATCTAACAGCTCTTTACCCGCAGGAACGTTTTTATCGCGGTCTTGTTTTTTGAACCACGCTTGGATTTTCGCACGCGCTTTTGATGTATGCGTAAAACCTAAATTTGGGTTTACCCAATCTCGGCTTGGGTTAGGATTTTTCTGCGTGATGATATCCACTTGCTCACCCATTTGTAGGTGATAAGTGAATGGCACGATACGTCCTCCGACTTTCGCCCCAATACAACGGTGACCAATTTCGCTGTGGATCGCATAAGCAAAATCAAGTGGTGTAGAACCAGCTGGTAAGTCTACTACCTCACCCTTTGGCGTAAACACATATACTCGGTCATCAAAGACTTGGCTACGCAATTCCGCCATCACTTCGCCAGAATCCGTAATATCATCTTGCCATGCAAGTAATTTACGCAACCAAGTGATTTTTTCTTCGTAAGCAGAAAGGCTACCAGTCGTCCCTTCTTTGTATTTCCAGTGCGCTGCGACGCCAAGTTCAGCATCATCATGCATTTGTTGAGTACGAATTTGCACTTCAATCGGCTTGCCGCCTTTGCCCAACACCACAGTATGAATGGATTGATAGCCATTCGGTTTTGGATTGGCGACATAGTCATCAAATTCTTTTGGTAAATGTTTGAAATGGGTATGTACGATACCAAGCGCGGTATAACAATCCTGCAATTTTTGCACAATAATTCTGACCGCTCTTACATCATATAAACCACTGAATTCCAAGTGTTTCTTTTGCATTTTTCGCCAAATACTATAGATGTGTTTTGGACGACCGTAAACCTCAACCTGATCAATATTTTCTTTTAAATAACCGGTTAATTCTGTCACAAAATCAGTAATATACTGCTCACGATCTAAACGACGCTCATGCAATAATTTGGCGATATTTCGATATTGTTCTGGATGCAAATAACGGAAGCAGTAATCTTCAAGTTCCCATTTCAATTGACCGATACCTAAACGGTTCGCCAATGGGGCGTAAATATTGGAACATTCTTTGGCTGCCAACACTTTTTCTTCTTCGCAAAAATGATTTTCTGCATCGCGAAGAAAGGTAATACGTTCGGCAAGTTTGATGATCACACAGCGGAAATCGTCCACCATCGCAAGGAGCATACGGCGTACATTATCCACTTGAGAAGCATTGGCAGAATGACTGGCGTTAAGCTGACGGATGTTATCCATCTCTTCCACGCCTTTGAGTAGCTTGGTGATTTTAGGACCAAAATCTTCTTGGATTTGTTCCCAATCTATGAGTTGGTTTGCTACTAATGGAAATAGCATCGCAGTGAGCAAACTTTCACTGTCCATATTCATTTCATGCAGGATTTCCACCATTTCCACACCAGATTGCAATGTGAGCACTGCATTTTCCATTTTATCGGCATGTTCAGCTATTTTAGCTTGAGCGTAATACCAGGCATCAATCAGGGATTTTTCAGTGGCGGCAGGAAGTTTAAGGCTCGAACACCAGTGCTCGATCACAAAATCTTGTGGATTTAATAAGTGAGAACCACGAACTGCAACCATAATACCCCCTTGTTGATGAATATGGCTCGGTGACATCCTGTCAACCGAGTTGTCTTTTTAAGACAACAAAAAAGTCTGACTATTCTATCAGAATTTACACTTTATTTGATAAATAATGTCACCGACTCCAAATGGCTGGTATGCGGGAACATATCAATCATAGCAGTTTTGATGATGCGATAACCGAAAGAGCGGAGAATTTCAGTATCTCGTACTAAGGTTGCAGGGTTGCAAGATACATAAAGAATACTTTCTGCACCGAGCTCACATAAGGCATTCAGGGCAAAAGCGGCGCCACTGCGAGGCGGATCGAGAAGAATTTTATTGAAATGTTGTTTTGCCCAAGGTTGTTCTGAAAAAGCTTGGTCTAAATCGGCTTGATAAAATTCAACATTATCTATGTGATTAAACTGTGCATTCAATTGGGCTTTTTGAACCATTTCAAAAACACCTTCAATTCCAACCGCACTTTTTGCGCGTTTGGCTAAAGGCAGAGTAAAATTACCCATGCCACAGAACAAATCTAAAACGTGATCGTCCTGATTCAAATCAAGCCAATCTAAAGCAGTCTCAACCATTTGTTGATTTAAGTGGGTATTCACTTGAATAAAATCGCGGATATCAAAAGATAAACGAATATCGTCTAACGCATAATAAGGCATTTCACCATGCACAAGTTGAATACTTTGATCATCTTGCAGAAACAAATTTACGGCATTTATACGAGCAAACTCGAGCAACAAAGTGCGGTCAGTTTCGGCTAAATTTCCTTTATAGCGTAACAACATAGCTACACCATTCTCGGCAGAAACCAATTCGATATGCCCTAATTGTTTCGGGGCTGAATATTGCGCCCAAAGTGCGGTCAATTTGGGGACAAGATCATTGATTGCTGACTCTGCGACTAAGCATTGCTGAATGCTGACTAACTGATTGGAGTTTTTCTGACGAAATCCCATTTCAATAGTTTTGTTTTTAGCATTCCACAGTAAACTTAATCGCACTCGACGACGATAAGCCCATTGTTCGCCACAAATCATGGGCATTAATTGAATAGACTCTGCTTGCAGTTTACTTAAACGAGAAAAAAGGGCTTTCTCTTTCGCTTTACGTTGCATTTCTACCGGAATATGCTGGCCTTGGCATCCACCACAACGGCCATAATAAGTACATTGAAGTTCAACACGCTGACTACTCTTTTGTAACCATTTTTGAGCAGTAGCTAATCCATATTGACGTTTTTCATCGGTCACTACCGCTTCCACTTTTTCCATTGGCAACGCGTTTTCAATGAACCAGGTTTTACCTTGAATTTTGGCGACACCTAGCCCTTGATAATCTAAATCCTGAATTTCAGCGACGATTCTTTGTGTGATTTTCTGTTTTTTTTGAGGAGCGTAAAGTAAAGCCATGATGCTGTTTTAATCTATTTGTATCAAAGAAAGGGATTATTTTAAATAAAGTACATTTTGCGTAAATAATTCTCGGCTTTTCAGCGGCTTATCACCTAAATAAGGTTTAAGCGCGATGCGGGTAAAACGTTTTGCTGCTTGTAAGACCGCCTCATCAGTAAATTCTAAACGGTCAAAGGCGAGTAAATCTCGACCATAAAAGGTCAAGTTATCTTTCACCAACGAAGCGATAAACCCCTTTTCCGCACGGTATTGGTAAGTCATCGATTCATCCACTGGCAAACCTGAGCCAGCACAATGCAGAAAATCAATGCCATAACCTAAGATTTTAAGTAAATGAAATTCAAATAAGCGTAATGTAGGCTCAACCTGCGGCTGAGTCGCTAAGCCTGTTAAGCATTGTAGATAATGCTGAAAAAGCTGTGGATTGGCAGTCTCTGGCTCGATCACACGCGTAATCAATTCATTAACATAAAACCCGCTGTATAGAGCCGTCTGTTGTAAAGGTAATGTAATCGCAGCCGGTTCAGCTTTGGTGAGTGTTTTTAATGTGCCTTTCCCTGACCAACGAAGAAGTAATGGCGTAAAAGGCTGTAAGACAGATTTCCATGCCGAACGTTTCGCACGTGCACCTTTTGCAATAACCGTCAAACGTCCCGTTTCTTCAGTGAATAAATCAACCAAAAGGCTGGTTTCACTATAAGGACGACGATGCAATACAAAGCCGCGTTGGAGATCCATAAAAGAATTATTTGCCTGATTTTAATTCACTTGGTTGTTTAACACAGCGTTCTGCGAGCACTTCACCTACGCTAGTTTGTAATTGACTGAAGTCATCACGCTCCTGCCAATACCAACGAATATTCGCATAATTTCTCCCACGCTCAGAAATCACTCGTGTCAATTTTTCGGTTACATCATTAAAAGTAACGGTCACCTGACTAAGTGTTTTTTTACTTTTCTGTTTTTGCTTGGTATGAACCACACTCACTTCTTTATTGCCTTTACACAAATAAACCGTCGCTGAACCCTTTTGGGATTTTTTATCAACGGTTTGCACTTTCATTTTCTGTGGTGCTGGTTTGCTTAATTCAACATTTTGTGAACAAGCAGAAAGACAAAGTGCGGTCAAAATTACGCTTAATTTTTTTAACATGAATTCTATTTCCATCAAGGGTTGTTTATCCTTGCTCACTTTGCAAAATGAGCAAGGATAAACAATCTTATCTAGAAAAATGGGCGATTACTCGCCCACTAAAAATTATTTTTTATACTGATATGAACCATCGGCTTGACGAATGAACTTACCACCATTTGATAAACGAAGCTCACTCACTCGGCCTTGACCGTTCACTGAAACCTGTACCTTGTCACCAGGTTTAAAGCTGCTTAATGCATTACCTGCACCATTTGCTTTTGTCATCGCATTTACATCGGCAATATTCAATTTATTATCACGGAATACTTGCATCAGTGAAACACCTTGCGGCACAGTTAATGTTTTTGTTGCACCTGTTGAAGCTGTTTGAACTACTGGTTCTGCAGCTTTCACAGTCTTGTTGGTTGCGGATTTCGCTTCCACAATTTGAACTTTAGTTTCTTTAGTAGTAGTCGCAACAGGTTTAGCTTCTTGAATTTTGCTTTGCTCTTTTTTCACGGTTTGAGTCGGCTGAGCTGTCGCTTTTTCAGTTGCTGGTTTAGGTTGTTTTTTCTCTTGAACCACTGGTGTATGTTCACGACGAGGTTCTGCTTTATGCTCAACCGTTGCAGTATGTTTTTCTGCCGTTGGCTGCAGTGTTCTTAGCAATGGTTCTTTACTTGTTGCATCAAGAGTTGGTTTAACTGGCACAGGTTGAGTTGCTGGTTGTTGAGCAACAGTTTGTTGTGCAGGTTCTGCAGTTTGTGATTTAGCGGCATCTGCTTTATCACCTACATATTCCATTGCTGGAGGTGTATCTGATTTAGCATCATTTGCTGTTTGTTCTGTTGGTGCAGGAGCCGTAGTATTATTGTTATCTAATACTGTAGTTTCAACTGGTTGAGACTGATCCAATGATTGGAATTGAACTGGAATTTCATTACTGTTTTGTTGTTCAAAAGACTCCACCGTATCTGAGTTTGGTTTTAGGGTGAAGAAAATGATCAGTAATACTACTAAACCCAAAATTGCAATAAATAAACGACGATGTTTTTCTGGTAACATTTGTAGAACCTTCCATTTTTCAGGTGATTTCAAGCTTGCTGCCGCAGCGGCTGCCGGTGCAACTGTTTCAGCTTGAGTTGTCACTTCTTCCACAATCTCTTCTGCAGGAGAATTTTCAAAAATCACTTTTTCTTCCGCTACTACGTTTTCTACTTGAACATTCTCAACGGGCTCTTGAGTTCCGAAAGCACTTGATGGTGCTGACTGTTCAGCATTTTCACTTTGGAATGCTTGAGAAGGAGAAAAAGGTTGGCTTGCAGCCGCACCAAAAGTTGGTTCGCGACGAACATGGAATTGCGTATCTGGCTGTTCTTTTTTACCAAATAAACCTTTGGCTTTATCAAAAATTGAGCCACTTTGTTGAACCGGTTTTCTTGGGGTCACTGAGTCTGAATGATTAAATCCTAAATCTAATTCATTTTGAGATGAATTGTCGTTAGGTTGATTTTTATTATCCACGGGATTACCTCGATTTGCTAAACTAAAGATCGCACAAAAAGTGCGGTGAAAAATTGGATCGTATTTTATCGGATCTTACGCTGTGTATAAAGTCTTATTTGGCTCTCCACCAATTTCTCGAGCTAATTTGGGTACTAAATAGCCAGAAGTGAGCGCCTGTAATTCTTTATAAATTTGTAACGCTTTCTCATCTGAAATATAGAAATGGCTCGCACCTTGCACTTTATCCAACAAATGCAAGTAATAAGGCAGAATGCCCGCTTGAAACAACTTATCGCTTAATACTTTTAATGTATGTGGGTTATCATTCACATCTTTTAAAAGGACTGATTGATTGAGTAACGTGACCTTAGCACCTGCCAGTTTTTGCATAGCAAAAGCGAGTTCTTCATCAATTTCATTTGGATGATTGATATGCGTCACAAACACTGTTTGTAATGGGCTTTTTAGCAATAAATCACAAAATTCATCCGTAATGCGTTCAGGAATCACAACCGGCAAACGAGAGTGAATACGCAAACGCTGTAAGTGCGGTATCTTTTCAAGCCGTTCTAATAGCCACGCCCATTCACTATCCTTCGCCATCATCGGATCGCCCCCCGAAAAAATCACTTCTTCGATTTCAGAATGTGTGGCAATATAGTCTATTGCTTGTTGCCAACTGGTTTTATTGCCTGGGTTTTGATCATAAGGAAAATGACGACGAAAGCAATAACGACAATTGACTGCACAGCCCCCTTTTGCCATGAATAGCAAGCGATTTTGGTATTTATGCAGAATATTAGGCACGGCATTTTTTTGCTGTTCATCTAAAGGATCTTGGCTAAAACCTTCGGCCTCAATAAATTCTTGTTGAGCCGTCATTACTTGTAAAAAAAGTGGGTCTTTAGGATTCCCTTTTTCCATTTTTTCAACAAAAGGTAAAGGTACTCGCATAGCAAAAAGTTTACGAGCGACGATGTCCTCGGCAAAATCTTCAACAGGCAAATTTAAGGTTTTTAATAAGATTTTCGGATCAGAAATCGCATTTTTTAGGGTTTCTAACCAATTTTGTTCTTCTCTAATCGCAATATTTCGGGTTAAAATACGCACTTTCAAACAATCTCTATTTTTTAGGATATTTTTAATATGGCTACATATACTACCAGTGATTTCAAACCAGGTCTAAAATTTATGCAAGACGGTGAGCCTTGTGTGATCGTTGAAAACGAATTCGTTAAACCAGGTAAAGGCCAAGCTTTTACTCGTACTCGTATTCGTAAATTAATTTCAGGCAAAGTATTAGACGTAAACTTCAAATCTGGTACTTCGGTTGAAGCTGCTGATGTTATGGATCTTAACCTGACTTATTCATACAAAGATGATGCATTCTGGTACTTCATGCACCCAGAAACATTCGAACAATACTCTGCTGATGCAAAAGCAGTGGGTGATGCAGAAAAATGGTTATTAGACCAAGCAGATTGTATCGTGACTTTATGGAATGGTGCGCCAATCAGCGTTACTCCACCAAACTTCGTAGAATTAGAAATCATTGATACAGACCCTGGTCTTAAAGGTGATACTGCAGGTACCGGCGGTAAACCAGCGACATTAAGTACTGGTGCTGTGGTGAAAGTACCTCTTTTCGTTCAAATCGGTGAAGTGATCAAAGTAGATACTCGTTCAGGTGAATACGTTTCTCGTGTGAAATAATCTTTCATCGCTAGATAAAAAGAACGGTCAATATTTAATGAATATTGGCCGTTTTTGTTATACACTTGTACATAATTTATTTAGCTTATTGCTTATTTTGTTATGCATCTAAAAGAATCAAATATTGAACAAAAATTTATACAAAAACTCATTGATTTAAAATATACCCACCGTCCCGATATTCATGACCGGAAATCGCTCGAAAAAAATTTCCGTCAAAAATTCGAGCAGTTGAACCGCATCCGTTTAACCGATAGCGAATTTGAACGCTTAAAACTGGAAATTATCAAGCCTGATGTGTTTTCTGCCGCGAAACTCCTACGCGAAACTAATACTTTCATCCGAGAAGATGAGACTCCGCTCCACTATACTCTAGTTAATATCAAAGACTGGTGTAAAAACGACTACGAAGTCATTAGTCAACTGCGTATCAATACTGAAAACAGCCATCATCGTTACGATGTGATTTTGCTAGTTAATGGGCTTCCGTTGGTACAAATTGAGCTAAAAACCCTGCAAATTCCGCCGATAAAAGCTATTGAGCAAATTATCAACTACAAAAACGATACGGGAAACGGCTACAGCAACAGTCTTTTATGCTTTATGCAGCTTTTTATTGTCAGTAACGAAAGCAGTACCTATTATTTTGCTAATAACTCAAATGAACATTTTTCCTTCGCTGCAGATGAACGCTTCCTGCCCGTTTACCATTTTGCTGACGAATCCAACAACAAAATCAATCATCTCTACGACTTTGCCGATAAATTTTTAGAAAAATGTACTTTGGGCAGAATGCTCAGTCGTTATATGGTGTTGGTTGCCAGCGAGAAAAAACTGTTAATGATGCGTCCTTACCAAATTTATGCCGTCAAAGCGATAGTGGATTGCATTCATCAAAGTCGCGGTAATGGTTATATCTGGCACACTACCGGTTCCGGTAAAACACTGACTTCCTTTAAAGCCTCAACTCTGCTCAAAGACAATCCTGATATCGATAAATGTCTGTTTGTTGTAGATAGAAAAGACCTTGACCGCCAAACCCGTGAGGAATTTAACCGTTTCCAAGAAGGCTGCGTTGAAGAAAATACCAATACCCAAACTTTGGTAAACCGTTTGCTGTCGGACGATTACGCTGACAAGGTCATCGTAACTACTATTCAGAAACTCGGCTTAGCGCTCAAAGAAAACAGCAAATACCACAACCAATTAAGCACACTCAAAGACAAACGAATGGTGTTTATCTTTGACGAATGTCATAGAAGCCAATTCGGCGACAACCATCGGGCGATTAAAAACTTCTTCCCGAAAGCTCAGCTGTTTGGCTTTACTGGCACACCGATTTTTGAAGAAAATGCCAGTTACAAACGTATTGATGGCACGGATGCTACACTTCAGACGACCTTAGACATCTTTGAACAGCAGTTGCACGCCTACACCATCACCAATGCTATTGACGACGGCAACGTCTTGAAATTCCATATCGATTATTACAAAGCCGAAGGCGATAAACCCGTTTCTGCTGCCCATCCCGCCACCAAACAGGCAATTGTCGATTCCATTTTAAGCAAACACGATGCAGCAACGGGCGGCGAGCGCCGCTTCAACGCTATTTTTGCTACCGCGTCCATTAATGATGCCATCGAATATTACGAATTATTCAAGTCCGCCCAAGCTAAGCTGCAAGCAGACAATCCCGAATTTGAGCCGTTGAACATCGCCTGCGTTTTCTCGCCGCCTGCACAGGCAATGCAGAAAGATGACCACAAAAACCAATCCGACATCGTTCAAATGCAGGAAGATTTACAACAGGAAAAATTCGATAATCAAACTGACCCAGAAGGCAAAAAAGCAGCCTTAAAAGCTATTATTGAAGACTACAACCGCCAATACCGTACCAACCACAGCATCGGTGAATTCGACGTATACTATCAGGATATTCAAAAACGCATCAAAGACCACCAATATCCCGACAAAGACTATGCGCACAAAAACAAAATCGACATCACCATCGTCGTCGATATGCTGTTGACCGGATTCGACAGCAAATATCTGAACACGCTCTATGTCGATAAAAATCTCAAGTACCACGGCTTAATCCAAGCCTTTTCCCGTACTAACCGCGTTTTGAACGCCAGCAAGCCCTACGGCAATATCCTCGATTTTCGAGGACAAGAGGCGCAGGTAGATGAAGCCATCAAACGCTTTTCAGGGCAGGATGCAGAGCGTGCCAAAGAAATCTGGATAGTTGACCCTGCAGAAATTGTCATGACTAAACTGCAAAACGCCATGAGCCAGCTTGAAGACTTTATGTCCTCGCAAGGCATGGCATGTGAACCATCCGAAGTTTATAACCTTAAAGGCGACAACGCGCGCGCTGGTTTTCTTAACCTATTTAAAGAAGTACAACGCTACAAAACCCAGCTAGGGCAATACACCGATTTAAGTGAAGAACAAAAGCAAGAAATAGAAGCCATTCTGCCCGCCGATACCCAGCGTGCTTTCAAGGGCGTATATCTGGATATGGCGCAACGTTATAAAGAACAAACAAGTAAAAAAGACGCCGCTCTACCTCAAGAAATTGAACAACTGGATTTTGAATTCGTCCTCTTTTCATCCGCCATCATTGATTACGACTACATCATGCGGTTGATTGCCGAAAACACATCCAAGCCGAAGAAACAGCAGATGAGTCGCAAGCAATTAGTTGAACTGATTGCCTCCAGCAGCGACCTGATCGACGAAAAAGACGACATCATTGCCTACATCGACAGCTTAAGAGCAGGCGAAGCCCTAAGCGAAAAAGACGTTAAAGCAGGCTATCAGGCATTCCGTCAGGCAAAAACAAACGAAAAACTGACCGCACTTTCCACCAAACACGGCATCGCCAACGAAACTCTGTCCGCCTTCATCAACGAAATCATGGACAGAATGATTTTCGACGGTGAAAAACTGACCGACCTGCTTGAGCCGCTAGATTTAAGCTGGAAAGAACGCCGCCTCAAAGAACTCGAACTGATGAAAGATCTCATGCCTTTGCTGAAAAAATTGGCAAAAGGCAAAGAGATTTCAGGACTGAAAGCTTATGAATAAGCTGCTTTCAGTTAGCATGATAAGACAAAGAGAACAAATATGGACAAACAAGACGACAAACAAGAACGTGTTATCCCAAAACTACGATTTCCGGAGTTTCAGACGACGTTGGGGTGGGACAGAGATATTTTGGGAAATTTGTTTGCTGAAAGAAGCAAAAAGAATAATCCAGAAAAAACTGTTTTAGCTGCAACTCAAGATAAAGGCGTTATCCCTTACGAATTGATGGACAAATCTGTTATTCGCGATAGGAAGAACTTGGGTGGATACAAGTTAGTCTTGCCAGAAGATTTTGTTATCAGCTTACGCTCATTTGAAGGTGGTTTTGAGTATTCCAAATATGAAGGAATTATTTCACCCGCCTACGTAGTGCTTTATCCAAAGGTAAAAATATGCAATTATTTTTTCCGAATTTATTTTAAACAGGATAGCTTCATTCAACAGATTCAGAATAGCCTAAATAATAGTTTAAGAGACGGAAAATCTATCTCATATAAACAAGCCTCCACGTTATTTATTGCATTGCCTAAAATTGAAGAACAGCAAAAAATCGCCGATTGCCTGTCTTCCATCAACGAATTGATAGAACTGGAAGAACAGGCGATTGCAGGCTTGAAACAGCATAAAAAAGGTCTAATGCAGCAATTGTTTCCGGTAGTCGGATAAATACAGGATAGAAACAAACGATGAATAAGCAAGACGAAAAAAAACGAGTAACGCCCAAAATGCGGTTTCCCGAGTTTCAGATGGAATTAGGGTGGAGAAAAGATGATTTGGGAAATTTATTTACTGAAAGAAAAGAAAAAGGATACCCAAATCTCCCATTGCTTTCTTTAACAGAGCAAAATGGAATTATTCCTCAAGCTGAAACCAATAGAAAAAATAACTCTAGTTTAGATAAGTCAAAGTATTTACGAGTGTGTTATGGAGATATTGCGTATAACACAATGAGAATGTGGGAAGGAAGAAGCGCCTTTGTCAATATGGAGGGTATTGTTAGTCCTGCGTATACAATATGTACACCTAAGAATAATATTAACAGTTTTTTTTATTCATATTATTTTAAACTACCTAACTTAATTTCTGAATTTCATCGCTATTCTCAAGGATTAGTAAAAGATACCTTAAACTTAAAATTTGATAAATTCGCACAAATTTCTGTTGGAGTACCGCCGAAGTCAGAAGAACAACAAAAAATCGCCGACTGCCTTTCATCAATCGACGAACTGATTAATTTTAGAGAACAAAAACTTGCTGCCTTAAAACAGCATAAAAAAGGCTTGATGCAGCAGTTATTCCCTAAAATGCAATAAGGAAACAGCGACAATTTTCGCGGCATCACGAAAAATGGTCAATTCCACCTCTTGAGAACCAATAAAACGCAATGGCAGATAAAAACAAACAGCAAAACGAAGATCCGTTTAAAAACCTAGTTGATTTAAATGACTTGGCGGGACGGCTAAGAAAACAAAACAGCAAATGCCACTTGATTTTTGCTCATAATGGCACTGGGAAAACACGCTTATCAATGGCATTTAAAGATTTGGGGAAACAAGGCAATAGCCGTGATACGTTGTATTTTAATGCCTTTACCGAAGATTTGTTCTTTTGGGACAACGATTTGGACAATGATACTGACCGAGTATTGGTATTGAATGATTCATCTAAGTTTTTTGCGGGCATCTGGGAGTTGGAACTGGATAACCGCATTCGTCCATTATTACAGAAATATGTCGATTTTGATTTCAGGATAACCCAAGAGAAGCATAGAAAAGAGGTTTATAAAGAAGAAATTGAAAGATGGGAGGTTTCTTTTTTCCTACCCGACAATCCGGATAAAAATATTAAAGTATCCAGAGGGGAAGAGCATATTTTTATTTGGTGTTTTTTCCTTGCCATCCTGCAACTTAGTTTGGATAAAGAAGAAGACTCACCTTATGAATGGGTCAAATACGTCTATATTGATGACCCGATTTCTTCATTAGATGATAATTATGCCGTTTCTGTCGCTCATAATTTAGCAACATTGCTTAAATCCTATAACAAAGACAGCAGACTTAAAGAGCCTATTCGGTTTATTATCTCGACTCATCACGGTTTATTTTTTAATGTATTATGCAACGAATTAAACAAAGCCCCCAGATATTTACTCTCTAAAAATACTTTTGATAAATACTATTTCATTAAATTAGAAGGGGATACTGCCAGTTTGTATCATGTAGCCATGCTGAAAGTGCTGAAAGATACGTTGGATAATAATGAACCGCTATATCCTTATCACTTCAATATTCTACGAAATATTATGGAGAAAACAGCAAATTTTCATGGGTTGGCAGGCTTTAAAAAATGTATAGAACTAGAAGATGCTGAATTTTATGAACGTCTGATTCCTGTACTCAATCATGGCGGCTATTCTGTTTTTGAACCGAAAGAAATGTTACCTGAAAATAAAGCAAACTTTGCAATGGTTTTGAAAAAATTATTGGATACATATCCGTTCCATTCAGACTTATTACCCAATTCATTTAAAGAGAGTCAATCATGACCCAAGAACAATTAAACCAACTCGGCAAAACGCTATGGGCAATAGCCGACCAACTGCGCGGGGCGATGAATGCCGACGATTTCCGCGACTATATGCTGTCGTTTCTATTTTTACGTTATCTGTCCGATAACTACGAGCTTGCCGCACAAAAGGAATTGGGGCGAGATTATCCGCAATTGAGCGATGAAGACAAACGCACACCGCTTGCCGTGTGGTATGAAGAAAATGCTGACTTCGTCGCTGATTTTGAAAAACAGATGCGCCGTAAAGTACATTATGTGATTAAGCCCAAGTTTCTTTGGGGTAGTATTGCTGAGCTTGCACGAATTCAAAGCAGTGAATTATTAAATACTTTGCAAGATGGCTTTAAATATATTGAAAACGAGTCTTTTGAAAGTACGTTTAGCGGCTTGTTTTCCGAAATTAATTTAAATTCGGAAAAGCTTGGCAAAAGTTACGAAGAACGAAATAAGCGATTAAGCGAGGTCATCAAGAAAATCGCTGAAGGCATCAATGAGTTTTCTACCAATAGCGATGCTTTGGGCGATGCTTATGAATACCTGATTGCCCAGTTTGCGTCCGGCTCTGGCAAGAAGGCTGGCGAGTTTTACACGCCGCAGCAGGTTTCCACGATTTTATCGCGGATTGTTACGCTCGACAGCCAAAATCCCGCCAGCGGTAAAAAGAAAAAGCTGGACAATGTGCTGGATTTTGCGTGCGGTTCAGGTTCTTTATTGTTGAATGTGCGTCATCAGATGGCGGAAGCAGACGGGCATATCGGTAAAATCTACGGACAGGAAAAGAACATTACCACCTACAACCTGGCGCGGATGAATATGTTGCTGCACGGTGTAAAGGATACGGAATTTACCATTCATCACGGCGATTCTCTGCTCAACGATTGGGATATTTTGAATGAAATGAACCCTGCTAAGAAAATAGAATTTGACGCCGTTGTTGCCAATCCGCCGTTCAGCTACCGCTGGGAGCCGAAGGAGGATTTGGCGAACGATTTCCGTTTCAAAAACTATGGGCTTGCCCCTAAATCGGCAGCGGATTTCGCCTTTTTGCTACACGGTTTTCATTTCTTGAACGATAGTGGCACAATGGCAATCATCTTGCCGCATGGTGTGTTGTTCCGTGGAGGCGCGGAAGAAAAAATCCGCACAAAACTACTCAAAGACGGCAATATCGATGTCGTTATCGGTCTGCCTGCCAATTTATTTTATTCAACAGGTATTCCGGTCTGCATTTTGGTGTTGAAAAAATGTAAAAAGGAAGACGATGTTTTGTTTATCAACGCCGCCGATTATTTTGAAAAAGGCAAACGCCAAAACCGCCTGACAGGCGAACATATTGAGAAAATTGTAGACTGCTACCAATACCGCAAAGAAGAACAGGGCTATTCCCGCCGCGTTCCAATGCAGAAAATTGAGGATAATGACTACAATCTGAATATTGCTCGCTATGTCAGCAATATACCTATTGAGGAAGAAATTGATTTAGTTGCTAATCATGGTATTTTGATGGATTTGGATTTAAAAATTAAAGAGGCTACGGAAAAACATAATGCATTTTTGAAAGAATTGGGATTACCATTATTGCCATAAATGAAAAATATTAAACATATGAGTTTTTCATAAAAAATGCGGTTATTTCTAACCGCACTTTGATTGATTATTTCGCTTTTGAGCCTTCTAACTCTAAAGAAGGTTTTCTATCTGAGTTCACACAAATGATTTGTGCTGCGGCATAGAGCGTTGTATTCGGCTTTAAGCTGATTGTGTATTTCTCTTGTTTTTTCGGTGCAGCACGTAAACCTTCGCCCCAGAAATCATCATAAAAATCGGTACGAACTTGGGTTAAATGGTAGTTCTTACAGTTTAAGATTTTATATTGGCGAACAGAACGCGCATAACGTCTTTTCTCATTTGGATACACATATAAACCTTTATCCAAATTAACTACCGCATCAAAATGCACTTGGTTTAAATCTTGGTTGTCTACCCAAATTGAATCGGTATCAATGTAGTAATTTTTATCTTTTACTAATCGCACATACCCTACTCTATCTTTTGAAGGAGGTGTTAATGTCACCTCTTCTTGTGTAACTGGCGATTGAACAGCTGAACAGCCTGCTAAAAGGGCTACACCTAAAAACGTTAATGCTAATTTTTTCATTTTTCCTCCTTAAAGCTTTCTAAAGCCTGCTGTTAATCTTTTTATACCTTAGCTTAATATTTTACCGTATGTCCATATCCTTCAAGAATCGTTTTAATATGCTCAAGCGATTCTTTCGTCGGTGGCAAAACATCTTCGAGCTCATACTCAAAGCCAAGGGTTTTCCATTTGTGGGCGCCTAATCGATGATAAGGAAGAAGTTCGACTTTTTCAATATTGGTCATACCTTCAATAAATTGCCCTAATAAATGAATATCATGGTCGCTATCTGTGTAACCTGGTACTACGACATAACGAATCCATGTACGTTGATTTCGTTTTTGCAAATATTTTGCAAATTCCAACGTACGTTTGTTTGGCACGCCAATCAGATTTTGGTGCACTTGATCGTTCAGCTCTTTCAAATCAAGTAATACAAGATCGGTTACATCAAGCAATTCATCAATAATATGATCGTAATGACGCACAAAACCATTAGTATCTAAACAAGTATTAATCCCTTCTGCTTTACAAGCACGGAACCAATCACGAACAAACTCAGCTTGAAGAATGGCTTCACCACCTGATGCTGTTACACCACCACCAGTTGCGTTCATAAAGTGACGATAACTCACCACTTCTTTCATAAGTTCTTCAACACTGATTTCGCGACCACCATCAAGATCCCAAGTATCACGGTTGTGGCAATATTTGCAACGCATTAAACAGCCTTGCATAAATAAAATAAAACGAATGCCGGGACCATCCACGGTGCCACAGGATTCAAAGGAGTGAATTCTTCCTAGAACAGACATAAATAAATTTCCAAAAAATAAATCTAGCTAAATTTTACCAAAAATATCATCTATAAAAAATGAGCCTGACTTAAATCAGGCTCATAATTTTTATGTTCCCGCTAAAGTGCGGTTAAATTTTATCGTGTTTTAGAACGATTCTGTGAATGTACGAGTGACGACGTCTTGTTGTTGCTCTTTAGTTAAAGAGTTGAAACGTACTGCGTAACCAGATACACGGATGGTTAATTGCGGATATTTGTCCGGATTCTCCATTGCATCTAATAACATTTCACGGTTTAACACGTTCACGTTTAAGTGTTGGCCACCTTCTACTGTTGCTTCATGGTGGAAGTAACCATCCATTAAGCCAGCAAGATTACGACGTTGTGCTTCTGCATCTTTACCTAACGCATTTGGTACGATTGAGAAGGTATAAGAAATACCATCTTTTGCGTAAGCAAATGGAAGTTTAGCCACAGAAGTTAATGATGCTACCGCACCTTTTTGGTCACGACCGTGCATTGGGTTAGCACCAGGTCCGAATGGTGCGCCAGCACGACGACCATCTGGGGTGTTACCTGTTTTCTTACCATAAACTACGTTAGAAGTAATGGTTAATACAGATTGTGTAGGCACAGCGTTGCGGTAAGTTTTAAGTTTTTGAATTTTCTTCATGAAACGTTCAACTAAGTCACAAGCGATGTCATCAACACGGTCGTCGTTGTTACCATATTGTGGATATTCACCTTCGATTTCGAAGTCGATCGCTACGTTGCTTGCTACAACATTGCCATCTTTATCTTTGATGTCGCCACGAACTGGTTTAACTTTCGCATATTTAATTGCAGAAAGTGAGTCTGCCGCAACAGAAAGACCTGCGATACCACAAGCCATAGTACGGTATACATCACGATCATGTAATGCCATTAATGCTGCTTCGTATGAATATTTATCGTGCATGTAGTGGATGATGTTTAAGGCTGTCACATATTGTTTTGCCAACCAATCCATAAAGCTGTCCATACGAGTCATTACGGTGTCGAAATCTAACACTTCATCAGTGATTGGTGTAGTTTTCGGACCTACTTGCATACCTAATTTTTCATCGATACCGCCGTTGATTGCGTATAACAATGTTTTCGCTAAGTTTGCACGAGCACCGAAGAATTGCATTTGTTTACCAACAACCATTGGTGATACACAACATGCGATTGCATAGTCATCATTGTTGAAGTCTGGACGCATTAAATCATCGTTTTCGTATTGAACAGATGAGGTATCAATCGATACTTTCGCACAGAAACGTTTGAAGTTTTCAGGTAATTGTTCAGACCAAAGAATCGTTAAGTTTGGTTCTGGAGAAGTACCCATGTTGTAAAGAGTGTGTAAAATACGGAATGTATTTTTGGTTACTAATGTACGGCCATCTAAACCCATACCTGCGATGGTTTCAGTTGCCCACATTGGGTCACCAGAGAATAATTGATCGTATTCAGGTGTACGTAAGAAACGAACCATACGAAGTTTCATGACTAAGTGGTCAACTAATTCTTGCGCTTCAGTTTCAGTAATTTTACCCGCTTTTAAATCACGTTCGATATAGATATCGATAAAGGTTGCAGTACGACCAAATGACATCGCTGCACCGTTTTGTGATTTGATTGCTGCTAAGTAAGCAAAGTACATCCATTGAATTGCTTCTTTAGCATTAGTTGCAGGGTTAGAAATATCGTAACCGTAGCTTGCTGCCATTTGTTTCATTTGGCCTAATGCACGGTGTTGTTCTGCGATTTCTTCACGTAAACGGATAGTTGCTTCAAGATTTACGCCATCTTCTAAGTCTTTTTGTAAAGAAGAGAATTGTGCGTATTTATCTTTCATTAAGAAGTCTACACCGTAAAGTGCTACACGACGGTAGTCACCGATAATACGGCCACGACCGTAAGCATCTGGAAGACCGGTTAATACACCTGATTTACGGCAACGTAAAATATCTGGCGTATAAACATCGAATACACCTTGGTTATGTGTTTTACGGTATTCAGTGAAGATTTTTTTCACTTCAGGATTTAATTCACGACCGTAAACTTTACATGAACCTTCCACCATTTTAATACCACCAAATGGCATAATGGCACGTTTTAATGGAGCATCAGTTTGAAGACCGACGATTTTCTCCAAGTCTTTATTGATGTAGCCTGGAGCGTGAGAAGTAATCGTTGAAGGCGTATGTTCGTCAAAGTCTAATGGCGCATGTGTGCGGTTTTCAACTTTAATTCCTTCCATTACGGTTTCCCAAAGTTTTGTTGTCGCTTCGGTTGGACCTGCTAAGAAAGAATCATCACCTTCATACGGGGTGTAGTTCTTTTGAATAAAATCACGCACGTTGACGTTTTCCTGCCAATCACCGGCAACGAATCCTGCCCACGCAACTTTTTGTGCTTCATTAAGTTCTGACATAGTCATTTCCTTTTTTAATTGATAAAAAATAAGTCTGTTAGTTCGTTAGTACATTAGTGAGCTTTAGTTAAATAACGTTGGAATAAGCCGATACAAACCGCACCACCCACAATGTTGCCCAACGTTACTGGAATCAAATTCTTCACAATAAAATGATAGAGATCTAAATCTGTATATTTCATTGGATCCACACCAATTTGTTGCCAAAATTCTGGTGTACTAAAATGTGCTGTAATAATGCCAAGCGGAATCATAAACATATTTGCCACACAGTGTTCAAAACCTGATGCCACAAATAAGCCAATTGGCATAATCATAATAAATGCTTTGTCTGTAACAGTTTTACCGGAATAAGACATCCATACCGCTACACACACCATAATGTTACATAAAATACCAAGGTTAAATGCTTCAAACCAAGTATGATGAATTTTATGTTGTGCGGTTGCCAAAATGGTTAAACCCCATTGACCACTTGCTGCCATGGTTTGTCCCCCAAACCAAATCACCGCAGCAATAAATAAACCGCCTACAAAGTTACCTAAATACACTACAATCCAATTTCGGATCATTTGTGCTGTAGTGATTTTTCCGCCTACGCGGGCAACTAAGGTTAAAGTAGAAGAGGTGAATAATTCAGATCCTAAAATCACCACCATAATTACGCCTAAAGAGAAGACTAATCCACCAACTAACTTGGTTAATCCCCAAGGTGCGCCAGCGCTCGCTGTTTGAGTTGTCGTATAAAATACAAAGGCTAATGCAATACAAGCCCCAGCACTAATACCAGACATGAATGATAAAAATGGACGTTTTTGCGCTTTATACGCAGCGACGTTTTCAGCATAATCCGTTGCTTCAACTGGTGTGAGAGCAACAGAAGATTGATTTAAATTTTCTGATGCCATATCTTACTCCAAATAATTAATTGATTATTTTTATACTTCAACATAGGTATTTTTATACCTTTTGTTATTCTACTCTCTTAAAAAACCTTTGCAAGAAATCCCCTATTTATTTCAAAAAAATTTGATATTTTGCAAGTTTTGGTAAATTTTATCTTCAAATATAAAAAAAGCGAGATATCACTATCCCGCTTTTTATATATAAATAACGCAGATTAAAACGCAATACGATCGCGGTTTTTCTCTAACGTTGCTTTACCAATGCCTTGTACTTCAAGCAATTGTTCTGCCATAGTGAAATTACCGTGCTTTTCACGATACTGCACAATGGCTTCCGCCTTTTTCGCACCAATACCAATTAGCGCTTTTTGAATTTCTGATGCACTGGCGGTATTGATATTTAATTTATCACTCACTGCTTGTTGTGTAGTTTGTGATGCGGTTTGTTGCTGAACTTGCACTTGAGGTTGAGGTTGAGCCTGTTCAGTCACCTTTTCCTCTGCAAATACTTGCGAGCTCAACATTGTGGTCGCAACAAATAATGAACTAAATAAATGTTTCATCAATTTCATAAAAATGCCCTTTATTAACAAAAAGTACCGTTGATTCATATCAACAGCGACATTTTTAAGAAACACCGAAAACACGCAAGAAATTGACCGCACTTTTGCGATCCTGATCGCAAAAATTACATTTAAGTAAATGAAAAAACGACCTTAGCGCACCACCACTGCCGTGCCACTTGCAATCACCATAAACATGCTTTTCGTGCCCACTGTTGTGTAGTTAACTTCCACGCCAACAATAGCATTAGCCCCCAAGGCATGTGCTTTTTCTTCCAGTTCTTTCAACGCATCTTGACGCGCACGACTAATACGACGCTCATAAACACTAGAACGCCCACCAATCACATCCGTAATGCCAGCAAAAAAATCACGCATAAAATTGGCACCCGCAATCACTTCACCGAAGACGACTTGTTTGTATTCTACGATTTGTTTCCCTTCAACATTAGGGGTTGTTGTCACAATCATTTTGTATCCTTAAATTCTCAGTAAAAATTAACCGCACTTTAGACGCTTAATTTTGATTTTAAAACGGCTAATGCCTTCGCACGATGAGAGATTTTCTTTTTCTCTACCGTTTCTAATTCTGCAAAAGTACAGCCTTTTTCTGGGCTAAAAAAGAGCGAGTCATAGCCAAAGCCATTTTCACCTCGTTCTTCATAAATGATATTCCCTTCACATTCACCTTGAGCAATGATTGGAGAAGGATCACTTGGGTGTTGTAATAACACAATCGTACTCACAAATTTTGCTTGGCGACGTTCAGTTGGAACATCCGCTAATTCTGCCAGTAATTTTTCACGATTTTTCGCATCGGCTTCATCACCATCTACACCCGCATAACGTGCAGAATACAATCCTGGCGCACCATTTAACGCATCCACCACGAGACCGGAATCATCCGCTATTGCCGGTAAACCTGATTTTTCAGCCGCATAGCGTGCTTTAAGGATTGCATTTTCGACAAACGTTAAGCCCGTTTCCTCTGGACTTTCGATGCCTAAATCCGTTTGAGCAATCACTTCAAAACCGAAATCAGCTAATACATCTGCCATTTCTTTTACTTTGCCTTTATTACCTGTGGCAAGCACAATTTTTTGTTTCATCTCATTTCCTCTTTAAATAAAAGGCGAACCTATGGCACGCCTTTTTTAATTTAATTCACTTCTTTTATTCTTAACTCTTTTGGCACTTCAAAGAACATATTTTCTTCTAAGCCTTGAAGCTCTTCGATACTATCCGCACCAAATTCTTTTAATCGACCAATCACGGATTGCACCAACTCTTCTGGTGCTGAAGCACCTGCTGTTACGCCAATTGTTTCAACGCCTTCAAACCAATCTGCTGCCACATCATTTGGATCATCAATCAATTTTGATTTCACCCCCATACGCGATGCCAGCTCAGCTAAACGATTAGAATTTGATGAGTTTTTAGAGCCTACAACCACGACTAGCTCACATTGTTTTGCTAATTCACGCACTGCTTCTTGGCGATTGGTTGTAGCATAGCAAATATCGTTTTTATGTGGGCCTTGAATAGCAGGATATTTGTCTTTCAATGCACTGATAGTTTCCGCCGTATCATCAAGAGAAAGTGTGGTTTGCGTCATAAAGGTTAAATCATCATTTTCTTGAACCGGCAAACGAGCAATATCTTCCACGCTTTCAATTAAGAAAATACCACCTTCCTCGTTGTTGTACTGCCCCATTGTGCCTTCCACTTCGGGATGGCCTTTGTGTCCGATCAAAATCGCTTTCGTCCCTTTACGGCTTGCACGTGCAACTTGCATATGCACTTTGGTTACCAACGGACAAGTTGCATCAAATACTTTTAACTGACGATCTTTCGCTTCCTGACGAACGGCTTGTGACACGCCGTGGGCGGAAAAAATCACAATGGCGCCATCTGGCACTTCACTTAATTCTTCTACAAAAATCGCCCCTCGCTCACGCAAACCATTTACCACAAAACGATTATGCACCACTTCATGACGCACATAAATCGGCGCACCATGAATTTCAAGCGCTAATTCAACAATGCTAATGGCTCGATCGACACCCGCACAAAATCCGCGAGGGTTAGCTAAAATTATCTTCATTTTTGACCGCTCTTTTTATCACCTTTAAAGGCATCTAATGCTAATAAACCTGCACCAATACAAATCGCAATATCTGCCACATTGAATACCGGATAATGATAAATATCCCAATAAAAATCAAAGAAATCCACCACAAAACCGTTATACGCACGGTCCACCATATTGGCTAACGCACCACCAATAATCAGTGCATAAGCTGAGTTTTGTAATTTTTGTTCTGCAGAATTCTTTTTCATAAAGTAAGCCAGCATTAAAGAAATCCCGATTGCTAGCACGATAAAGAAATATTTCTGCCAGCCATCATGTTCAGCAAGGAAGCTAAACGCTGCACCATAGTTACGCACATAGGTTAAATTAAAAATGGGCAATATGTTTACGCTTTCATAGAGATCAAAGCGTTGCACTACAATATATTTGGTCAGTAAATCAAGGATAAATGCCACCGCACTTACCCAAAGGAACGAAAGCCCTGTTTTATTTTTTGTCATAGGAAATTATCTGTCTTTATAAATGGACGATGATTTTAGCAACTCGAACAACCTTTATAAAGTAAAAGGCATCAAATTATAAAAGGCGAACACATTGGTTCGCCTTGCAATGTTTATTACTTTTTCTTCACCGGTCTTTGCCAACCTTGAATATGACGTTGTGGCACACGAGTAATCACCAGCTCATCTTTCTCAATATTTTGAGTGATCGTTGAACCAGCCCCAATGGTTGCTCCATCTGCCACAGTAACTGGCGCGACTAACTGCGTATCCGATCCAACAAATACATTGTTACCAATGATTGTTTTAAATTTATTCGCGCCGTCATAGTTACAAGTAATCACCCCCGCACCGATGTTACAGTTTTCACCGATTTCAGTATCACCCACATAAGTGAGGTGGTTTACTTTAGAACCTTTACCTACTGTAGATTTTTTAATTTCCACAAAGTTACCCACATGGGTTTCAGCCGCTAATTCAGCACCTGGACGCAAACGAGAGAATGGACCAATCGCCGCTTTATCTCCAATTGTGGCATCTTCTAAAACAGAATAAGGCTTGATTTCAACATCATCACCAATGGTCACGTTTTTCAATACGCAACCTGCACCGATTTTTACACGGTCACCCAAGCGCACATTGCCTTCCACAATTACATTCACATCAATTTCAACATCTTTACCGTGTTCTAATGTACCACGTAAATCAAAACGTTCAGGGTCAATCAACATTACGCCTGCAAGTAAAAGTTTTTCTGCTTGTTTACGTTGATAGAAACGCTCTAATGCGGCAAGTTGTAAACGGTTATTGGCACCTTCTACTTCCATAAATTCAGAGGCTTGAACGGCAGTAACCTGACAACCATCTTGGTTAGCTAAACCAATCACATCAGTTAAATAAAACTCGCCTTGTGCATTGTTATTTTTCACACGAGAAAGCCAGTTTTTGAAATGTGCGCCATCTGCCACTAACACGCCAGTATTCACTTCTTGGATTTTTAATTGCTCTGCGTTGGCATCTTTTTGTTCTACGATCTCCACCACATTGCCATTTTCACGAATAATACGACCGTAACCCGTTGGGTTCTCTAAATTGACAGTAAGCAATGCAATCCCATTTTCTGGTTTCGCTGCAATGAGTTTTTCCAATGTTTCTTTGGTCACTAATGGCGCATCACCATATAAAATGACAATATTTTCATCATCTTTGAAGAATGGTGCAGCTTGTTGAACCGCATGCGCAGTACCCAACTGTTCCGCTTGGAATACCCAGTTTACGCTTTCATTTGCCAAACGCTCACGCATTAATTCGCCACCGTGACCATAAATCAAATGTACGTTTTCCGCACCTAATTGATTTGCCGTATCGATCACATGTTTTACCATCGGTTTACCTGCCACTTTGTGCAAGACTTTAGGTAAATCAGAATACATACGAGTGCCTTTACCGGCTGCTAAAATCACCACGCTTAATGCTTTATTTGTCATAAATTCTTCTCTTCTTCGTAAAAAAATTGAGCGTATTCTATCGTAGAATGGAGAATATGATAAGCCATTTAATTTTCATACATTCCTGACAAGACAAGATTGTATAAAAATCTCAAATCCTGTAAACTATCCTCCCGTCTTGATAGCTAATCATCTTTTCTTTTATTTTTGACCGCACTTTTCAGCATTCTGCACAAATTTGCATAAAAGATGATTGGCTATAATCATTTTTATCCCAACATTTTTAGGTCTCTCACTATGGCTACAAATTATATTTTCGTCACAGGCGGTGTGGTTTCATCGTTAGGTAAAGGTATTGCTGCAGCATCATTGGCAGCCATTTTAGAAGCACGTGGCTTAAACGTGACTATTATGAAATTAGACCCTTACATCAACGTGGATCCGGGTACAATGAGCCCAACCCAACACGGCGAAGTGTTCGTGACACAAGACGGGGCGGAAACCGATTTAGACTTAGGTCACTACGAACGTTTTATTCGTACCAAAATGACAAAACGCAATAACTTCACCACAGGTAAAATTTATTCTGAAGTATTACGCAAAGAGCGTCGTGGTGATTATTTAGGTGCGACAATTCAAGTTATCCCACACATCACCAATGAAATTAAAGATCGCGTGATTGCCGGCGCACAAGGCCATGATGTGGTAATTGTGGAAGTAGGCGGAACAGTGGGTGATATTGAATCGCTTCCATTCTTAGAAGCACTTCGTCAACTTGCCGTACAAGTAGGTCGTGAGAATACTCTCTTTATGCACTTAACTTTAGTGCCATATATCCCAACGGCAGGCGAAGTGAAAACCAAGCCAACTCAACATTCTGTAAAAGAATTACTTTCAATTGGTATTCAACCAGATGTGCTTATTTGTCGTTCTGATCGCATGATTCCACCAAACGAGCGTGCAAAAATCGCCTTATTCTGTAACGTACCAGAACGTGCGGTCATCTCATTAAAAGATGTGAATTCGATCTATCAAATTCCAGCATTATTGAAATCACAAGGTTTAGATGAATTCATCTGCCAACGTTTCCACTTAGACTGTCCTGAAGCTGATCTTTCTGAATGGGAACAAGTGCTTTATCAAGAAGCCAACCCTGTGGGTGATGTCACCATCGGTATGGTGGGTAAATATACTGAATTACCAGACGCGTATAAATCAGTGAATGAAGCCTTAAAACACGCAGGTTTGAAAAACCGTTTAAGCGTGCATATCAAATACATTGATTCTCAAGATGTTGAAACCAAAGGTACTGACGTATTAAAAGGTGTCGATGGTATTTTAGTACCGGGCGGCTTTGGCTATCGCGGTGTAGAAGGCAAAATCTTGACTGCAAAATATGCACGTGAAAATAATATTCCTTACCTCGGTATTTGTTTAGGGATGCAAATTGCGTTAATCGAATATGCACGTAATGTTGCAGGTCTTGAAAAAGCAAACTCATCTGAATTTGATCGTAACTGCGAACAACCTGTTGTTGGTTTGATTACAGAATGGCAAGATGCAGAAGGCCACATTGAAACCCGTGATGATAATTCAGATCTTGGTGGTACGATGCGTTTAGGGGCACAGCAATGTCATTTAATTGAAGGCTCAAAAGCGCGTGCATTGTATGGCAAAGAAACGATTGAAGAACGTCATCGTCATCGCTATGAAGTGAACAATAACCTGCTTCCACAAATTGAAAAAGCGGGCCTTAAAGTAACTGGTCTATCTGCGGATCGTAAATTAGTGGAAATCATTGAAGTACCAAATCACCCATGGTTTGTGGCATGTCAATTCCATCCAGAATTTACTTCAACGCCACGTGATGGCCACCCATTATTCGAAGGCTTTGTCAAAGCAGCCAGAGAAAATCAGTTAAAAACTGAAAAGTAATTTACTGATAATTCCATAAACAAGTGCGGTCAAAAATTCTTGTGTTTTTGACCGCACTTTGTATTAATAGGTAATAATATCATCTGTACCTTATTCACTCATTTAATAATGGATAACCAAAAATGAAACTTGCTGTTATTTTACCCGCATACAATGCAGAAAATTTTATTGCTGAATGTTTAGAGTCATTATTGAATCAGACATTTAGTGATTTTTGTATTCTTGCGGTTAATGATGCGTCTACCGATAACACAGGCAAGATTCTCGAAACTTATGCAGCAAAAGATGCTCGCTTACGTGTTTACCATTTACCACAAAACCAAGGTGAACCTGCTGTAATGCAATTTGCCATGGATATGCTTAACTATATGAATGTTGAATATGTTGCACGTATGGATGCCGATGATATTTGTGTGCCACACCGTTTTGAAAAACAAGTTCAATATTTAGACGAGCATCCCGAAATTGATATTTTAGGAAGTAATGCTCTGCTCTTTAATAATGGGCAAACTGATAAAGCGACTAAAGTGAGTACACTTCCTCTTTTAGATAAAGATATAAAAGCACATTTTTCTTTAGCTCGAGACAATATCATTAATCCCTCTTCAATGTGGCGACATTCTAGTATCAAGGCGCTCGGGATCAATTATGCACAAACAGCCACTGCACCCGATTTTCATATGTGGGTACAATGCGCATTACACAAAAAGACATTTGCGAATTTACCAGAACCCTTGTTGCTTTATCGGATACATCAAGGCCAAGCGAGTAAAATACATGACAAAATTAGCGAGTCTGTTCAATACTCTATGGAGCTATGGATAAGTCATTTATTTCCAGAATTAACACCTAAAGAAGTCAGCCTATTAAGTCTTATACTGCACGGCAAAACCATTAAATTACGCACTGAAGAGTTTGAAATCGCTTTTTCGGCTTATGACAAAGTTCGTTCTAATAATGGAAACTCGCTATTTGGAGAAGATCGAGAAACCATGTTTAGTATTTTAGACAGACATACGCAAGCTTTAAAAAAGGTATTCTATAAACACATATCTTAATATTTAAAGCGGTCATTTTTACAAGAAATTAAAAAAAGCGTGCATTCTTATACACGCATTTGTTCGATCACACCGTTATTTTTCTAAAATGAAATCACCAGAAACATATTGGTAAATATAACCCTTTTCATCATCAAACTGAATATCAAAATTCTTCAAATAAATAACAAAATCTTGTCCTTTAATTTTCATTAAATCATTTGATAATGTTTGCATGACACTATCTGACTGTGGTTTCATAAAATCAATATTATGTTGTTTGAATACATTTTGAATATGCTCATCCAGAATAACGCAGTATTTGTCATCTGTTTCGACAAAGCAAACCTTAAGTTGCTCAACAGGCTCTTTCTTAGGTACGCTTGAAGACTCACTTAATTCAATTTGGATATTTCTATCATTTTTTCGATAAATCCCTAATTTAGGGATATATATCAGTTTTTTATAACCATCGATATCAATAGATTGCAAATTTTGCGTAATAAATTGCTTTCTGTACTGATTATCCTTTGAACTAATCTCTTCACCATTAATGTAAAAGCGATCATTATATATAGAGAGAGTATTTAGCTCTTTAATTTTATCTCCATATTGTTGACCAAGGTGTAGCATATGGTCATCAAATTTCTCATATTCATAAGATCCAGGCATGCTTTTAAATACGATATAACGTGTCACATCGTCTAGTTCGACCCAATCATTTCTTTCATCTGGTTTCATCGTTTCCAAACGCTCGACCAAATTAACATCATCTCGAATCTTGCCTCGCCCATCAGATAAACCGAGTTTATTAATCAATTGATGAAAACGTGTTGTTTGGCTTTCAAGTGCTATTTCTTTGGGATTCACAACCCAAGTCATGGTAAACACAGCAACCATCACAATACCGGAAATCAAGCGATATTGACGAATTTTCGGCAGCATCAAAATGATACAAGAAACAGAAATAGCGATAGCTAATGCAACAAGGTAGATACGTTGCTCTGTCCAAGCATAAGCACTTACACGGCGTTCAATTGCCAACCATAACAGGATGATAGGAACAACAGAAAGATATGGATAAAACTTGAAGAAGGCTTCCCAACGAGCATTGACACAAATTGAACGCAAGGCATAAATACCAAACCCAGCAATTAAGTAAGGCAACGCAATATTGGCTACCATACCTTTTGGTAAAGCACCAACCAATGCAATTTTAACAACATATGCATAAAACAATATGGTAAAGATCATTAATGCCGGTGCTAATACAAAATTAACCAAAATTTCAAAAATGCGATTTAACGTCATTTCTGATTTAGCTTGGCGTTGTTGGAATACTAGAAAGAATAATGGTGGAAAAAATACTCCTAGTGAGGTATAAAGATGGCGTTGAAATTCTCGACTAAAATCGATATTAAACAATGCACTAATTGATTCCAAAATAGCTGCAACTAAACCAAATACTAACCCCCATGCGACGACAGCCAAAGCAATATAAAACAGGTTATTAAAATTACGATAAGTAAAGGCTTGATTGTTTTTTACAAATGGAAATCCACATAGCACAAATAATCCAATAATTTGAGCTCCCCAGAATTTCGGACTGGTGACATAAAAATCAACATCATCGTTAACAAGCCAAATAAAGATAACGGTAGCAAGCGGCACAACCCATGAAAAACGATACCATGCATAAGGGCGGGAAATATACACAAAAGCAAATAGCATTGCTTCAAATAGCCAGTAAGCCATGTGATTTTCTTTCGCATCAATACTCATATCCGTAAACCAGATACCGATAGCAAAAGCCGTAATCATAAAGATTTCAATCGGATGACTTAATATTGCTGATCTAATTTGTGTTTTAGTTTGACTAAAAAAAGCCGAAAGAGACATAATTTTTTCCTTTTTGACGTAAAAAGTAATAACTAACACTTAATAATCCATACTAAAACAGTATGAAATTTACGGGCACTTTAACGAACTTTTATGGATAAATCCACTAAAATTAAATAGATATTGGATAAAAAGAGACAAAATCTCACCGCACTTGATTGAAAAATAAGATACAGATCAAAGTGCGGTCATTTTTCCAAGACAAATTTCTAAATTTGCTTTATTATATTGCCACTTTAGGTTCGCCTAACTAATTTTAATTAACTTTAAACAGAGGAAAACAAAATGGCAAAAATCGTTAAAGTCATTGGTCGTGAAATCATCGACTCTCGTGGTAACCCAACTGTAGAAGCTGAAGTTCATCTTGAAGGTGGTTTCGTTGGTTTAGCAGCTGCTCCTTCAGGTGCATCTACTGGTTCTCGTGAAGCATTAGAATTACGTGACGGCGACAAATCTCGTTTCTTAGGCAAAGGTGTATTAAAAGCGGTTGCTGCAGTAAACGGTCCTATCGCTGATGCATTAGTGGGTAAAGAAGCCTCTAACCAAGCTGAAATCGACCAAATCATGATCGATTTAGACGGTACTGAAAACAAATCTAACTTCGGTGCAAACGCAATCTTAGCGGTATCTTTAGCAAACGCAAAAGCCGCTGCAGCGTCTAAAGGTTTACCACTTTACGCTTACATTGCAGAACTTAACGGCACGCCAGGCGTTTACTCTATGCCATTACCAATGATGAACATCATCAACGGTGGTGAACACGCAGATAACAACGTTGATATCCAAGAATTCATGATTCAACCAGTTGGTGCAAAAACGTTACGTGAAGCACTTCGTATCGGTGCTGAAGTATTCCACAACCTTGCGAAAGTATTAAAATCTAAAGGCATGAGCACGGCTGTAGGTGATGAAGGTGGTTTCGCGCCTAACCTAGCATCTAACGCTGACGCTTTAGCATGTATCAAAGAAGCAGTTGAAAAAGCAGGTTACGTATTAGGTAAAGACGTTACTTTAGCAATGGACTGTGCATCTTCTGAGTTCTACAACAAAGAAACTGGCAAATACGAAATGAAAGGCGAAGGTCGTTCATTCACTTCTCAAGAGTTCACACACTATCTTGAAGAATTAACTAAACAATACCCAATCGTGTCTATCGAAGATGGTCAAGATGAATCTGACTGGGAAGGTTTTGCATACCAAACTAAAGTGTTAGGCGACCGCGTTCAATTAGTGGGCGACGACTTATTCGTCACTAACACAAAAATCTTAAAAGAAGGTATCGAAAAAGGTATCGCAAACTCTATCTTAATCAAATTCAACCAAATCGGTTCTTTAACTGAAACTTTAGCAGCTATCAAAATGGCTAAAGATGCAGGTTACACCGCGGTTATCTCTCACCGTTCAGGTGAAACCGAAGATGCGACTATCGCTGATTTAGCGGTTGGTACAGCAGCAGGTCAAATCAAAACTGGTTCTATGAGCCGTTCTGACCGTATTGCGAAATACAACCAATTAATCCGTATCGAAGAAGCATTAGAGCGTGCTGGTACACCAGCTCCGTTCTTAGGTTTAAAAGCGGTTAAAGGTCAAGCATAATTTTTGCTTAACTTAAGGTAAAATAGCACCGCACTTTGCACAAAAGTGCGGTGTTTTTCTATCTAATATTTAAAGGAAAGAAAATGTTACACTTAACCCTCGAAGATCAACTCTTTCTCGGTCAACCAAAGCAAGTCGGCACGCACTCAACTGTGCATGATCACCTGGCAGTGATGTTTGAAGATGACGGTGAAACGGGCTATTTCTATGCGTTAGATATGCGTCAAAATGCGCAGCCTGTTGTCGATTGCTTACATGTTTATAACGTCGATAACACTCGTAATCACCACGAAGCACGTAAATTAGAAATCTGCTGGGATGAAAGTGGTTATTTAGCCTTATTGCTCATTAACGGCTATCCGCATGCCGTATTTGATTTTGCTCATTTGATCGGCTATAACACCAACAAACATCCTCAGCCTGACTTAATGAGCATGTGGACACACGAAGAAATCACCAATGAACGTGCGACCGCATGGCTTGGTGTCAATACCATTAAATAGGATTAACTATGCGATTTTACCGCGGTCTTCAGCCTTTCAAGGTTATGAGTTTTGATCTTGATGACACCCTTTACGATAACAGTGATGTCATTCGTTTAGCTGAAGAACGCTTTCTTCAATGTGTACAAGAACACGCACAACTGACTGATCTTACCTCAGCATATTGGCGAGAATGGAAATGGCAACTAGCGGAGAAAGATCCCTTGATTGTTGAAGATGTGATCGCCTGGCGTGTCGAAACGTTACGCAACTTACTGGTACATCATGGTAAAAGTGCGGTTGAAATTGACCGCACTTTAGCTCTCGCCATGGAAGAATTTATTGAATGGCGACATAAAATTGATGTCCCCACTGAAAGCATTGAAGTATTAAACCAACTTAAAGATCGCTACCTGCTAAGCGTGATTACTAATGGCAATGTGATTGCTACACGTATTGGGTTTGAACACTTTCAGCTGAGTTTACGTGGTGGAGAACAAGGCAGAGCGAAACCTCATCAAGATTTGTTCCACCAAACCGCCGATCATTTTGGCGTAAAACCGAGTGAAATTTTACATATTGGTGATAACTTAACCACGGATGTTCAAGGCGCCATTCAAGCAGGTTGCCAAGCTGTATGGATTAATTTATCGGGCAAAGATCTCAATTCATTTACTGAAGCAAGTGTTTTGCCCACATTAGAAATCAACCATTTAACTGAATTATTAACACTTTAACCCTATGATGAAAAAGAAAAATCAAGTTCTCGTCAGCCTTTCTATTGTGGCTTTATTGGGCGGCTGCTCAGAAGAGCAAGTTCAACGTGATGTTTATAACAGCCTTGAGGATTGTTTAGCCGATTGGCAAAAAATTGAATTATGCGAAGCTGACCAATCTAATGAAAATAATAGCAACACAACTGCACATGCTGGATCTGGCTCCTCTCTCTCGGGCAATTTAAATACACGTCCAAGCAATAATAGTGAATGGTCAGAAGACAATCAGACCGTTAAACAAACCTTAAATCCAGATGGTGCAACTCACTCTGGAAACTCAAACGGTTCAGAAGGAACAAGCCACACCAGCTCTGCAACAGGAGAAGAACACGGTAGTATGGGCAGTGCGATTGCAGGTGCCGCAATGGGTTATATGATCGCGCGTACGATGGGCTCATTTTTAGGTCCAAGCTACAATCCAAGTAACCGTGCCGTTTCAACGCCAACGGGTCAAGTTATCCAACCGCAAACTAATCGTTCTGTCGGTAAACCTGTATTAGCTAAAGGCAATGCAGGTAGCACTTACAGCAAACCAGTTTCACGCGGTGGCTTTAAAAGCTCAAATTCAAGTAGCAGCCGTAGTTCAGGCGGTTAAATATGAAACGAATCACAGGTTTTCCTACTCGCCCCAATATGGTGCAACAATTATTAGATGTGGGCTTTGATTACTATAATCTGCCTTCCTCTGATGGCTCCCATTATTGGTCGGATAATGTAGCGTATGAATTTAGCTTGGCAGAAATCGATCGTATTGAAGATGCTACCAACGAATTGCATGCAATGTGTATGGATTTTGTTGCCGATGAAATTAAACAAGGTGATTATGCACATTATCGCTTCACCGATTTACAGAAAAATCTGATTGAACAAACATGGGCTAAAAACGTACCGCACTTATATGGCCGTTTTGATTTTGGTTATGACGGCGAAAACCTCAAAATGTTTGAGTACAATGCCGACACGCCAACTTCCCTGCTTGAAGCTGCCGTGGTGCAATGGCAATGGTTAGAACAAATTGAAGGCTTAGCGCATCGTGACCAATTTAATTGGATTCACGAAGAATTACTCAATCGCTTTCAGTTTATTCAGCAGCAAACAGGGCTAAACGATTTCCATTTTAGTGCTATGCAAGAAGCGGGTCGTGAAGATTGGGGCAATATCGATTACTTGGCGGATGTCGCTTACAACGCAGGTTGGCATATTCATCAGCTCGCTATTGAAGACGTGGGCTATGATAAAGACAGTCAGCAATTCCTCGATCTGAATAATCAGCCTATTGATTGTTTATTTAAACTCTACCCGCTTGAATGGATGACCACCACAGAATATGCACCGCACATGCTTAATTCATCCACCACTTTTATTGAACCAGCGTGGAAATTGCTATTAAGCAATAAAGTGCTATTAGCGAAATTGTGGCAAAAACATCCAAACCACCCTTTATTGTTACCTGCTTACTTTAGCAAGCATGATATTACCGATCGTCAATCAATATGGGTGAAAAAACCGACGTTAGGCCGTGAGGGCGCCAATGTTTTTTACTATGAAAAACGTAATGGTCTAGAATTTGCCGCCAAAGGCAGTGAACATTCTGCCTTCTACGATCAAGCAGGTTACATCTATCAACAAAAATTTGAACTACCAAATTTTGATGGCATGTACCCTATGATTGGTTCTTGGGTAGTGGGTAATGTGGCTTGTGGCATCGGATTGAGAGAAGATTTTACCCCAGTTACTGGCAATGATAGCCACTTCATTCCGCATTACTTTGTGGAATAAAAACAACGCAAAAACTGACCGCACTTAACAGATAATAAGGAGATAAATATGTATCCATTTAGTTTTCAAAACCCTACTCGCATTGAATTTGGCCTCGATAAAGAAAAAGAGATGGGTAAATATATGCACGAATACAGTGCAAAAAAGGCCTTAATTATCTATGGCAGTGATCGTATCAAACAATCCGGTTTATTTGAAGATGTGGCGAAAAGTTTGCGTGAGCATGGAATTGAATACATTGAATGTGGCGGGGTGAAAAGTAACCCGACAATCAGCAAAGTCCGTGAAGCCGTTGCAATGGCAAAAGCCTTTGGTGCAGATAGTGTGTTGAGTATCGGTGGTGGCTCTTGCCTTGATAGTGCGAAAGCGATCGCGGCTGGTGCGTGCTATGAGGGTGATACTTGGGACTTTTTTAAAGGCACACCGGTGCAAAAAGCGTTGATGATTTTTGATGTAATCACCCTTGCGGCAACAGGCAGTGAAATGAACTGGGGAGCCGTCATTACCAATGAAGAAACGCAGCAAAAATATTCAATTCACAGCAATCATTTATTCCCGAAAGTATCAGTCATTAACCCGAAATTGCAAGCGACCGTCAGTCGTGATTATTTAGTGTATTCTGCTGCAGATATTATTGCTCATTCTATTGAAGCCTATTTCACGGCAGAATATCGTCCTGAAATTATTGATTTCTTAGTAGAAAGTAATATTAAAACCGTTATCCGTACGACTGAAATCCTGCTCAATGATCCACAAGATCTCAATGCTCGTGGCGAATTTGCCTGGGCTGCTACACTTGCGTTGAACGGTTTAACTCATTTAGGTATCTCACCTTACGGTTTCCCAAATCATATGATTGAGCATTCCATGAGTGCAATTTCAGATGTGCCACATGGTGCTGGCCTTTCCGTGATTATGCCTGCGTGGATGCAATGGTATCAACCTCAAAGACCTGCTCAATTCAAACGCTTTGCTAAAGAAATATTTGGCTTAGATAAGGCTGAAGATGGTATTCAAGCCTTAAAAGCTTGGTTTGATAAAATCGGTACACCTACTCGTCTTGAACAACTCAGCATTGATGATAAAACCTTAGCTGAAATTATCGATAATGCAGCTCAAACTGCTATCAAGGCGAAAGTGGAAAAAACTTACACCAAGGAAGCTATTGAAGCAATTTTCGCTTTAGCGAAGTAATCTCTCATAAAAAAGAGCGGTCAAATTCCATTGTTTTGTGAATTTGACTGCTCTTTTTATATTCTCAATATTTCACTTTATTGAAAAGAACACAAAAAATAACCGCACTTCAGTTACCCAAAGTGCGGTTAATTTGAATTAAGTTTTAACGCTTAATTATAGTGAAGCTTGATCAACAGCCACACCAGCACCCATAGTTGTAGAGATGCTTACTTTCTTGATAAAGATACCTTTTGCAGTAGTTGGTTTTGCTTTGTTTAAAGCAGCCAATAATGCTTGAAGGTTTTCTTTTAATTGAATTTCAGAGAAGTTTGCTTTACCAATTGTTGTGTGGATGATACCGTTTTTATCGTTACGATAACGGATCTGACCAGATTTAGCATTTTTAACTGCTTCAGCAACGTTTGGTGTTACGGTACCAACTTTAGGGTTTGGCATTAAACCACGTGGGCCTAATACTTGACCTAATTGACCAACAACACGCATTGCATCAGGAGAAGCGATAACAACGTCAAAGTTCATTTCGCCTTTTTTGATTTGCTCTGCTAAATCTTCCATACCTACTAAATCAGCGCCAGCTTCTTTAGCTGCATCTGCGTTAGCACCTTGGGTGAACACAGCTACGCGTACTTCACGACCAGTACCGTGTGGTAATACAGTTGCACCACGAACGTTTTGGTCTGATTTACGAGGATCGATACCTAAGTTTACTGCAACGTCAACACTTTCAACGAACTTAGCCGTTGCGAATTGTTTTAATAACGCGATTGCTTCGTTGATTTCGTATGCTTTAGTAGAATCTACGCCAGCTTTGATTGCTTTCATTTTTTTAGTCAATTTAGCCATCGTATTATTCCTCCACCACTAAGCCCATTGAGCGAGCAGTACCAGCAATTGATTTCATTTTAGTTTCGATAGTCGCGCCAGTCATATCTGCTGCTTTAGTTTCAGCGATTTGACGAACTTGATCTAAAGTTACTTTACCCACTTTATCTTTGTTCGGTTTACCAGAACCAGATTTGATACCTGCAGCTTTTTTCAATAATACTGCTGCTGGTGGAGTTTTAGTAATGAAAGTGAATGAACGGTCTGCATATACAGTGATAACAACTGGAATTGGTAAACCTTTTTCTAAGCTCTCAGTACGAGCGTTGAATGCTTTACAGAATTCCATAATGTTCACACCTTGTTGACCTAATGCAGGACCAACTGGTGGTGATGGGTTTGCCATACCAGCTGCAACTTGCAACTTAACGTATGCTTGGACTTTTTTTGCCATTTTTTAGTTTCCTCTAAATGGGTGATAACGCCGAAATCGGCTCCCCTGTTAATGAAAGGCTGTATTTTAATTAATCAGCCTCGAAATTTCAAGCAGAAAAACTACTCGAAAAACAACCGCACTTTATTTTTTAAGTGCGGTCATTAAATTTCTTATTTTGGAAAAGGGAAATTAACGTGTTTTTTCCACTTGACCAAATTCAAGCTCAACTGGTGTTGCACGACCGAAAATAGATACAGACACTTTTAAGCGACCTTTTTCGTAATCCACTTCTTCAACCGTACCATTAAAGTCAGCAAATGGACCTTCTGTCACACGCACTTCTTCACCTGGTTGATATTCTTTACGATGACGTGGTTTTTCAGCACTTTGCTCTAAACGATTTAAAATTAAATCTGCTTCACGTTTAGAAATTGGCGCTGGCTTATCTGGTGTACCACCGATAAAGCCCATTACACGTGGTACGCTTTTTACTAAGTGCCATGTGTCATCATTCATTGCCATTTCAACTAATACATAGCCAGGGAAGAATTTACGTTCGCTTTTACGACGTTTACCTGCTACGTTTTCAACGACTTCTTCAGTCGGCACTAACACTTCACCAAACTGATCTTCCATTTGTTGTTGTTTGATATACTCACGCAATGTGATTGCAACACGACTCTCAAAACCTGAGAATGCTTGCAATACATACCAACGTTTTTTGGATACGTTTTCAGTTTCGCTCATTTTAGAATCTCAAATCAGTTAAGAAGTTAATCAATGCAATGATAATTGAATCAATTGCCCAGAAGAATAAAGAGGTAAGCACGGTTACCCCAATTACGATTAAAGTTGTTTGACGTGTTTCTGCACGAGTTGGCCATACCACTTTACGACCTTCAACTTTTGCTTCGCTAAAGAATGTACGAGCTTTTGTACCTTGGTTAGTAATTGCAGCTAAACCAAAGGCAATTAATAAAGCGACAACTACGCCAACTACACGTACAGGTAAAGAGAAGGCGTCTTTAAAATAAACGTTACCAATCGCTGCAGCAGTAAAAAATGCCACAGAAAGAATCCAAAGAAGCGTGTTTAAGCCTTTTGATTTTCCTTCTACGACTTGTTCTTGGTCGTGTTTCTTTTTCTCAACAATTTCAGTTGCCATAATTGAATCCGTATAAAATAAGGGATAAATAATTTTTAGATTAATTTCAGAACGTGCGATTGTAGCATTTTCTTTCGGGATTGCCTATGAAAAATATTAGAAAAAACAACCGCACTTTCTATTAGTTTTTATATTCGAGCTTTGGTGGTTTGTTATCCACGATGGTTTCTTCATCCACAATCACTTTTTGCAAGTTTTCGATTGAAGGTAAATCATACATCGTATCTAACAATACAGCCTCAACGATTGAGCGTAAACCACGTGCACCGGTTTTACGTTCAAGGGCTTTTTTCGCCATCGCTTTTAATGCTTCAGGGGTGAATTCAAGTTCCACATCTTCTAGGCCAAATAATGCTTGATATTGTTTGGTCAGTGCATTTTTCGGTTGAGTAAGGATCTGAATTAACGCTTCTTCATCTAATTCGCTCAATGGTGCAATCATCGGAAGACGACCGATAAATTCTGGAATTAAACCGAATTTCATTAAATCATCCGGCTCAACTTGACGGAATAATTCAGAAAGATTTTCTTTTTCTTCTTCCTTCTCTACTTTCGCATCAAAGCCAATCCCGGTATCAGTTTGTGTACGCTTACCGATAATTTTATCTAAGCCAGCAAATGCCCCACCACAAATAAAGAGGATTTTTGAGGTATCCACTTTCAACATTTCTTGTTGAGGGTGTTTACGTCCACCTTGTGGCGGTACAGATGCGATAGTGCCTTCAATTAATTTTAACAAGGCTTGTTGCACACCTTCACCAGACACATCGCGAGTAATAGACGCACTTTCTGATTTACGGCTGATTTTATCAATTTCATCAATATAGATAATGCCCTGCTCTGCTTTTTCCGTATCGTAATCGCAGTTTTGCAATAATTTTTGCAGCACATTTTCCACGTCTTCGCCCACATAACCGGCTTCAGTTAACGTCGTCGCATCAGCCATAGCAAAAGGTACATTTAAACGACGCGCCAAAGTTTGTGCTAATAAGGTTTTACCGCTACCTGTTGGACCGATTAACAAGATGTTACTTTTACCTAATTCCACATCATTGCTTTGGTGGTTCGTACGTAAGCGTTTATAGTGATTGTAAACCGCCACCGACAAGACTTTTTTCGCATAATCTTGCCCAATCACATAATCATCTAAGTGTGCACGAATTTCGTGCGGTGTCGGTAATTTTTCTTCAACTGCCAGTTCGCTAGGTGTTTCGATTTCTCCACTATCTTCCAACATACTGTGGCAAAGCTCGATACACTCGTTACAAATATAACCATCTGTGCCCGCAATTAATTTACCTACTTCACTTTTTTCTCTTCCGCAGAAAGAACAGTGAAGATCGTTATCATTTGTTGTCATGTTAAATCCTTAACGTTTAATCAACACATCGTCCACTAAGCCGTAAGCCTTTGCTTCCTCCGCCGACATAAAGTTGTCACGATCGGTGTCTTTTTCGATACGCTCGATGCTTTGACCTGTATGGAAAGCAAGACGCTCGTTTAAGGTTTGTTTAATTTTTAAAATTTCTTGTGCGTGGATCTGAATATCTGATGCTTGTCCACGGAAACCACCTAACGGTTGGTGAATCATCACTCGTGCATTCGGTAATGCAGCTCGTTTTCCTGCTGCACCGCCTGCAAGTAAAAATGCGCCCATTGAGCAAGCTTGACCAATACAAAGAGTACGCACATCCGGTTTAATAAATTGCATGGTATCGTAAATTGCCATACCCGCAGTCACTGAACCGCCCGGTGAGTTAATATAAATATTGATATCTTTTTTCGGATCTTCTGATTCTAAGAAAAGTAGCTGTGCCACGATCAAATTTGCTATACGATCTTCCACTTCACCATTCAAGAAGATCACGCGCTCTTTTAATAGGCGGGAATAAATGTCGTACGAACGTTCACCACGAGAGGTTTGTTCGACAACCATAGGAATTACACTCATTTTTGCCCCTAAATATGTGCTAAAAAATCGGGCAATATTCTACCCGAAAATCAGTAAAAACAAAATGCGGTCGCTTTTCATTTAAAAAAACGACCGCACTTTTCGATGATATACCTGTGAATTTAATTCACGTTCTATCAATTATTATGCTTGTGGATTCATGATCTCATCAAATGAAGACGCTTTTTCAGTCACTTGAGCTTTAGCAAGAACGGCATCAACTGCTTGTTCTTCTAATACTACGTTGCGAATGTTATTCATTAACTCTTCATTTTGGCTGTAATATTCAACTACTTCAGCCGGTTGTTCGTAAGCAGAAGCGATATCCGCGATCATTGCTTTCGCACGTTCTTCATCCGCTTTCAATTCGTTTGATTTGATCACTTCAGAGAATAATAAACCGACTTGAACACGACGTTTTGCATCAGCTTCAAATAATTCACGTGGTAATTGTGCAGCTTGTTGTACATTGCCACCGAAGCGTTGTGCTGCTTGGTTACGTAACACATTGATTTCTTCTTCTACTGCAGAAGCTGGAACATCAATTGGGTTCTGTTCGATTAAACCGTTGATGACTTGTTGTTTAACGCGAGAAACTAATGCATTTTTCAATTCACGTTCCATGTTTTTACGGATTTCTGCACGTAAATCTGCCACAGTTTTGGTGTTTGGACCAAATTTAGCAACGAACTCATCTGTTAATTCTGGTAATTCCATTTCTTCTACTTTTTTCAAGGTGATCGCAAATTTTGCATCTTTACCTTTTAAGTTTTCAGAATGGTATTCCGCTGGGAAAGTCACATTGATATCGAATTGTTCGCCTGCTTTGTGACCTACGATGCCCTCTTCAAAACCAGGAATCATGCGGCCTTGGCCCATGAATAGAACGAAATCAGTTGCTTTACCGCCTTCGAATTCTTCGCCATCTACTGAACCAACGAAGTCGATTGTTACGCGTGAATCTGCTTTCGCTGCTGCTTTGCTTTCAACCCAAGTTGCTTGTTGTTTACGTAATACATCGATCATTTTATCGATATCAGCTTCAGTGATTTCAACCGTTGGTTTCTCAACTTTGATGTTTTCTAAGCCTTTTAATTCAACTTCTGGGTACACTTCGAAAGTTGCAGTGAATGATAAATCTTTACCTGGTTCGAACGTTTCAATAGCGAAAGTTGGACGACCTGCGATGTTGATTTTCTCAGCGATTACTGCATCAAAGAAATGACGTGGTAATAAATCGTTTAATACATCTTGACGGATTGATGCGCCAAAACGTTGTTCAATGATGTGAGCTGGCACGTGACCTTTACGGAAACCATCAACACGTACATTTTTTGCTGCACGTTTGAATTCTTCACGAGTTGCTTTTTCTACAGCTTCAGCTGGAACGGTGATCGTCACACGACGCTCTAAACCTTGAGTTGTTTCAATATTTAATGACATTTGTAACCTCAATTAATGTTGCACTCGGTAAAAACCACACCGAACACGTTATTGTTTGTAAAAATAAAAAACCGTCAAATTATAGCGAAAGAAAATCAAACAGTCGATAGAAACCGGAAAATTCAATAGAAAACCGGCTAAAATTGCACAATTTATCAACAATTTTGAATAAAGAAAAAAGTGCGGTCAAAAATAACCGCACTTTTTATCGAATTATAAACCTTTCGGTAAACGAATTTTTTGACCTGGGAAAATCTTATCCGCGTCTTTAATTACTTCTTTGTTCGCTTCAACGATCGCGGTATATTTCGCGCCATTGCCGTAAGCTTTCTCAGCGATTTTCCACAAGGTGTCACCTTTTTGGATTACATAGAATGTTTCATCACTGCCTAAGGTTTCACCGTTATTGATGCTTGCATCGCTTGTTACTGAGTGGATACCTTGAATGTTACCCGCCATTAATACAGCTTTTTCTAATGCTGCTGCAGTTGATGCCACACCTTGGATATTTGCTACACCATTTTCAACGGTAACAGATAAGTTTTCCACGCCTGGATTGTCTTCTGCGATGTGTTGAGTCACTGCTTTAGACGCCTCTTCTTCTTTAGAGAAAACTTTCTTACCAATGTCACTGACAAAATCAAATAAACCCATTTTAAAGTTCCTTTTGTATGTTTGTTTAAGGGATTATTACGATACTGAAATTCCCTTAAGAAGTCTATAAATCAGAGTGTAAAGCTATGTAAATATTTCAAGAAAACTGATCTAAAATTGACCGCACTTTGATAGAATACGCCGATTTTTAATTTACTCACTCAGAAAGGAAAAATTATGCGTTGGCAAGGTCGTAGAGAAAGCTCAAATATTGAAGATAGACGTGGCTCTGGTGGCGGTAACTTCGGTGGCGGAAGAGGCACTGGTGTTTTCGGTATTATTATCTTATTAGTTGGTGCTTATTATGGCGTGGATCTTTCAGGCTTAGTGGGCACACCGGATTTTTCAGGACAAAGCTCTCAACGATTAGAAACCCAAGAAGAACAGCAGCTTGCGAGTCTTTCTAAAGTTGTATTAGCGGATACTGAAACCGTTTGGGGACAATATTTTAGACAAATGGGTAAAACCTATAGCGAGCCAACCATGGTGCTTTACAATGGCGTAACCCCAACCGCTTGTGGTACTGGTCAATCTGCAATGGGCCCATTCTACTGCCCAAGCGATCGCAAAGTTTACCTTGATTTATCATTCTACAATGAAATGAAAAATAAACTGGGTGCAGCAGGTGATTCAGCTTTTGCTTATGTGATTGCACATGAAGTCGGTCACCATGTACAAAATATGCTTGGTATTCTGCCACAAGTGAATCGCGCACAACAAAGCAGCGATCGCAAAACGGCAAATCAACTTTCTGTTCAATTAGAACTTCAAGCTGACTGTTTCGCTGGTGTTTGGGCGAGCCAAGCGGTGAAAAGTGGTTTATTTGAACGCGGTGATGAAGAAAAAGCATTTAATGCAGCAGAAGCTGTGGGCGATGACCGTTTACAAAAACGCAGTCAAGGTTATGTCGTACCGGATAGCTTCACTCACGGTACATCTGCACAGCGTCTAGAATGGTTCAGAAAAGGCTTACAAAGCGCCAACCCTTCTGTATGTAATACCTTTAACCAATAAGATATTTAAGGCTGATTAATATCAGCCTTTTTTATTTCTATTCATTTAAACATAAAAAAAGAGCTGTCAATTTTGACCGCTCTTTTTTTCATGATTTTAAGCTTACGCGAACTGACGTACTTCACCGTTACCCGCTACGTTTTCCACACAACGTGGACAAAGTGTAGGATGTTCAGGATTCACGCCGATTTTGTCGGAATAATGCCAACAACGTGGGCATTTTTCACCGTGAGAACGGGAAACACTTACGGCAATCCCCTCTAACTCGCCATCAGCTACATCCGCTGGTTTATCTGCCAATGCTTTCACTTCAGCTTTTGACGTAATCAACACGAAACGTAATTCATCGCCTAATTGTTCTAACAAGGCACGATATTCATCGTTAGCGTAAACGGTGACTTCCGCTTCCAAACCGCCACCGATCACTTTATCGTTACGGGCGATTTCTAATACGCGGTTTACTTCTGAACGTACTTTAATCAATTGTTGCCAGTAAGCATCGTCTAATTTTTCATTCGCGCCTAACCCGAATAAGCCTTCGTAGAATTCTTCCGTGAAGACGAATTCTGCACGTGCCGTCGCAGTTTGCGGCAAGTAACCCCAAACTTCATCCGCGGTAAAGGAAAGAATTGGTGCCATCCAACGTACCAATGCTTCGGCAATGTGCCATAAGGCGGTTTGGCAGCTACGACGGGCAAGGCTGTCCGCTTTGGTGGTGTATTGACGGTCTTTGATAATATCGAGGTAGAACGAGCCCATTTCCACCGAGCAGAAACGCATTAAGCGTTGCACTACGGCGTGGAATTGATAGTTATCATAAGCATCTTTAATTTCTTTTTGTGCATCTAACGCACAAGCAACCGCCCAACGATCCAAACTCATCATTTCTTCCGGTTTAACCGCATCACGTTGCGGATCAAAACCGTTTAAGTTCGCTAATAAGAAACGTGCCGTGTTACGAATACGACGATAACTGTCCGCTGCACGTTTTAAGATTTCATCGGAAACGGTCATTTCTCCGGTATAGTCGGTAGAGGCCACCCATAAACGTAAAATGTCGCCACCGAATTTATCCATCACTTCTTGCGGTGTCACGATGTTACCGATAGATTTTGACATCTTACGGCCTTGACCATCCACGGTGAAACCATGGGTTAATACTTGTTTGTATGGTGCTTTGTTATCCGTCGCAGTCGAAAGCATTAAAGAAGACATAAACCAACCACGGTGTTGGTCGGAACCTTCCAAATACATATCGATATCTTGACCGTTAAATTCCGGACGATTCGCCACCACAGAAGAATAGGTTGATCCGGAGTCAAACCATACGTCAAGGGTATCCGGCACTTTGCGATAAGTTTCTGCATCCGCGCCTAATAATTCTTTTTCGTCTAAATCCCACCATGCTTGAATACCGGCTTTCTCTACGCGTTTAGCCACTTCTTCAAGCAACTCTAAAGTACGTGGGTGAAGTTCTTCGGTTTCTTTGTGCACGAATAAGGTCATCGGCACGCCCCAAGTACGTTGACGGGAAATACACCAGTCAGGGCGGTTTTCAACCATTTTCTCGATACGCGCTTGACCCCAATCTGGAATCCAGCGAACTTGTTTGATTTCGCCTAATGCTTGTTGGCGTAAGCCTTGTGTTTCCATGCCGATAAACCATTGCGGAGTCGCACGGAAAATAATCGGGGTTTTGTGACGCCAGCAGTGTGGGTAGCTGTGTTTGATTTTCTCAACTTTTAATAAGTTGCCCACTTCTTGCAATTTTTCAACAACCAATGGATTGGCTTCAAATACGCCTTTGCCTGCAAAGAATTCAGTCGTTGAAATAAATTTACCGTCATTCGATACAAGACCCGCCATCGGTAAATCATATTGTTTACCCACGACAAAGTCGTCTAAACCATGATCTGGTGCAGTATGTACTAACCCCGTACCTCCATCAGTGGTCACATGATCACCTAAAATTACTGGTACAGTGAAATCATAGAACGGATGGTTAAAGCGAACTAACTCGAGCGCCTGACCTTTTACTGAACCTAAAACTTCAACTTGTTCTACACCCACGGCTTTCGCTACGGATTCAACTAATTCAGCGGCTAAGATCACGCGCTCATCGCCAAGTTGTACTAAGTTGTATTCTAAGTCTGCATTTACCGCAATCGCACGGTTAGATGGCATTGTCCAAGGAGTGGTTGTCCAAATCACCGCAGATAATTTGCCATGGCCTTTGCCTACTGCATTAAATTTCTCTTCAATTTCAACCGCACTTACTGCTGGGAAACGAACATAGATAGACGGAGAAACTTTGTCTTCATATTCCACTTCTGCTTCTGCTAAAGAAGAACCGCAATCTAAACACCAGTGTACTGGTTTTGAACCTTTATATAAGTGGCCATTCGCAATCACTTTACCAAGAGTACGGATGATGTTTGCTTCGGTGTCGAAGTTCATCGTTAAATAAGGGTTATTCCAATCACCCAACACACCTAAACGGATAAAGTCTTTTTTCTGACCTTCGACTTGTTCCGCGGCGTATTCACGACATTTTTGACGGAATTCAGCTGCCGTAATTTTCTCGTTTGGTTTGCCTACTAAACCTTCTACTTTTAATTCAATTGGCAAGCCATGACAGTCCCAACCTGGGATATAAGGCGAGTCAAAACCTAATGCAGTTTTAGATTTAACAATAATATCTTTCAGAATTTTATTAACGGCGTGACCGATATGAATATTGCCGTTCGCATACGGAGGGCCATCGTGCAAAATAAAGGATTTTTTACCTTTAGTCGCTTGGCGGATTTTTTGATACAACTGTTTGTCATACCAATTTTTTAACATTACAGGTTCGCGTTTGGCTAGATCGCCACGCATTGGGAAACCTGTTTCAGGTAAATTTAACGTGTTTTTGTAATCAACTGTCATGTTATTTTCCAATTTTATATTTCAATATAATTCTATTTTGCAAAAAATGCTTTCGCTGTTTTTACGTCTTGTTCAATTTGAGCTTTCAACGCCTCAAAAGACGGAAACTTTATCTCATCGCGAATCTTATGGCAGAATTCCACTTCGACCATTTGCCCATAAATATTCTGAGAAAAATCAAATAAATGAACTTCTAATAATTGTATCGTACCGTTAATGGTTGGGCGTTTTCCCATGTTTGCAACGCCATTAAAAATCTCGCCCGATTTTAACCGCACTTTCACCGCATAAACCCCTTTTACTGGATTCACTTGGCGATGTAAGCGAACATTCGCGGTAGGAAACCCAATGGTGCGGCCTAATTTATTACCGTGGATCACGCGACCAAAAATACGATAAGGCTTACCGAGTAAATTTTCCGCATGCTGTAAATCATCTTTAGCCAACGCTTCACGAATAGCGGTGCTACTGATACGTAACTCATCTAAACAGAAGGTACGGCTGTCTTCGACTTCAAAACCAAACTGTTTTCCGGCTTGTTGCAACATCGCAAAATTGCCTAAACGTTTCGCACCAAATTTGAAATCATCGCCAATACTGAGAAACTTCACATTTAATTTGCGTACAAGCCAATCTTCAATAAATTGTTCTGCTGGAAGATCAGCGAAAGTGCGGTCAAATTTCGCGACGATGACCACATCCACACCCGCCTGAGCCAAATAATGCAATTTATCTCTTAATCGCATTAAGCGCGCAGGGGCTTTGTCGCCCATAAAATATTCACGCGGTTGTGGTTCGAAAAGCATCACCGCCATAGGTAAATTCAGCGCATTCGCTTTCTGACGAAGATGACGCAAAATCGCCTGATGCCCCAAATGCACCCCATCAAAATTGCCAATGGTTAATGCGCACCCTGACAAATATGGCTGTGAATTATGAAGCCCACGAATTAATTGCATTACATCTTATCCAAAAAACAAAAAATAATCGGTGCATTATAGCGGTAACTTAATGTTTTGTCAGTAAATGGTGTTTACGAACACCCAAGAGCACCAATACGCCTAAATAAACGACCGCAGCCAGTCCAATTAACCAAACCAACCAATAGATACGCATTAAAAATGTCATGGCTGCCCATTCTTGAATCGACGGGCAGTTATACCAAACCAAACCGCCCATGGCTAAGGCTGCGCCTAAAACTTTTAGAAAAAAGACCGCACTTTTACGTGAAAAATGGTATACATCCTCTTTAGCTAAACCACGATAAAGCAAATAAGCATTTAAGGTTGCTGACATGGCAGAAGCAATTGCTAAGCCCACATAACTAAATGGAATCGCCAATACGTTAAAGCCCATATTACTCACCATGGCGATGATCCCGATTTTTACAGGCGTTTTAGTGTCTTGGCGTGCGTAATAGCCGTTAGCCAAAATCTTAATCAGCATAAAGCTAAGCAAACCAGCATTGAATGCCCATAAAGAATAAGAGGCTGCATGCACATCTGTTAAGGTAAAACTGCCACGCATAAACAATACGAGTAACATCGGCTGGGCTAACACGGCAATACCAATCGCGGCAGGCACACCAAGTAATAAAATCATTCGTACGCCCCAGTCCATGGTGTTGCGAAAATCAACCGCACTTTGGGAAGAATTGTCTTCTCGATTCACGTGATGGCGAGCAAGTGTCGGTAAAATCACAGTGGAAATCGCAATACCAAATAAACCAAGTGGAAACTCTAATAGACGATCAGAATAATAAAGCCAACTAATGGATCCCGTCATTAAGAAACTGGCAATGACCGTATCAAGCAGCAAGTTGATTTGACTTACGGAAACCCCGAACAAGGCAGGAATCATCAATCGACGGATTTTGGCTACCCCTTCATCATGCCATGCCCATTTTGGTTTTACGAGCAAGCCTGCTTTCTTCAAGAAAGGGATTTGGAATAAAAATTGTAATAAACCACCTAAGAAGATCCCGATAGCAAGGGCAAGATCGGGATTGTCCAATCTTGGTGCGAGGAAAAGTGCGGTCGCAATCATCGCGATATTGAGTAAAACAGGCGAAAACGACATCACACCAAATTTACCTATCGTATTTAAAATCGCGCCTGAAAGTGCCACAAAGGTGACAAACCATAAATAAGGAAAAGTGATTTTTAAGAGTAAAGACGCTTGTTCAAATTTGTGCGCATCGGGCCCGTCATTTAGCCAATCGGTAAACCAGCCCATCCCAAAGATCGCTGCAACGACAGGTGATCCCACCATAGCAAGTAAAGTGACAATACTGACTAATCCACCCAGTGTACCCGACACTTTCCCGATAAATTCTCGCGTTTTAGAAAGATCGCCCGATTTTTGATATTCAGCTAATACCGGCACGAAAGCCTGAGAAAATGCGCCTTCCGCAAATAAACGACGTAAAAAGTTTGGGATTCGGTTAGCGAATAAAAACACGTCTGCCGCCGCTCCTGCACCGATTAAATGGGCAATCACCACATCGCGGACTAAACCTAACACACGGGACACTAATGTCATCCCACTCACGATAATGCCGGATTTTAAAAGTCGTTTACTCAAAATAGGGGTCTCTTCAAAAAAATTTGCCTTAATTGTATAGAATTTTTGTTTTTACGCTATATTCCAACGAAAAAAACTGATAAAATCCCGCCCACATCGTTTGTGTGAGCCAATAGAAAGCGCTTTTTTTAAATAACGATGCTTACTTTCGGTTGTGTCTCACCGAAATCAACACAAATTATTCATTGACAAAAGTATAAAAAATCGGCATATTCTACGCCCTTATTTTGTCATAATCATCTAACAGAAATTTTAGGAGTTTGACCTTGGCTAATATCAAGTCAGCAAAAAAACGTGCGGTTCAATCTGAAAAACGCCGCCAACATAACGCAAGCCAACGCTCTATGATGCGTACTTACATCAAAAAAGTATATGCTCAAGTAGCAGCAGGTGAAAAAGCAGCAGCTGAAGCAGCATTCGTTGAAATGCAAAAAGTTGTTGACCGTATGGCTTCTAAAGGCTTAATCCACGCTAACAAAGCAGCAAACCACAAAGCTAAATTAGCTGCTCAAATCAAAAAATTAGCGTAATTAAAGCATTAAAACAGCTTAAAAATAAAACCGCACTTTGGTGCGGTTTTTGTTTGCCGTAAACCGTCCTGCCACAAACGTCTGATAACACGCTTGCATTCCCCCCTTTAACCTGTAAACTACCCCACAACTTAAAAATTAATCATAAAATAAACTATAAATGACCAAAAAATCTTTTAAAAAAGCGGATCCGAATTATCAAAAAGAATTATCAAAATATGGTAATCCGATCCCAAGCAGAGACTACATTCTGCAAATTATTCGTGAAAATAATGCCCCGATGAGTCGGGAAGAAATTCTGACCGCACTTTCAATTAAAAGTGACGAACAACAAGAAGCCATGCGCCGCCGCTTGCGTGCCATGGAAAATGATGGACAGTTAGTTTTTACTAAACGTAAACGCTATGCCTTGCCTGAAAAATTGGATTTATTCAAAGGCATGGTCATTGGCCATCGCGAAGGCTATGGCTTTTTACAAGTCGAAGGCAAAAAAGAGGATCTCTTTATTCCTAATCACCAAATGCAACGTGTAATGCACGGTGATTTTGTGTTAGCGCAACCTGCAGGCTTAGATCGCCGTGGTCGTCGTGAAGTCCGTATTGTTCGCGTACTTGAAAGTCGTAAAAAACAAATTGTCGGCCGTTTCTTCTTAGAAAATGGCTTTAGCTATGTTGTACCTGATGATAGCCGTATCGGACGAGATATTTTAGTCCCTAATGAACACCGCAATGGTGCCAGAATGGGGCAAGTTGTGGTAGTTGAATTACAGGAACGCTCTGCCTCCTTCACTCAACCAGTTGGCATCATCACCGAAATTCTGGGTGACAATATGGCAAAAGGGATGGAAGTGGAGATCGCCCTTCGTAATCATGACATTCCTCACCAATTCCCAAGTGCGGTCGAAAAATACGTTAAAAAATTCACGGAAGAGGTGCCTGAAGAAGCCAAAAAAGGCCGTGTGGATTTACGCAATCTGCCACTTGTGACCATTGATGGCGAAGATGCACGCGATTTTGATGATGCCGTATATTGTGAAAAAAGCGGTAAAGGCTGGAAACTTTGGGTGGCAATTGCCGATGTCAGCTATTATGTGCGTTTACGTTCTGCACTAGACGCAGAAGCTTATAATCGAGGTAACTCCGTTTACTTCCCAAATCGTGTTGTACCAATGTTGCCGGAGATTTTATCCAACGGATTGTGTTCACTGAATCCACAAGTTGATCGCTTGTGTATGGTATGTGAAATGCACATTTCTGCCAAAGGTAAACTCACGGACTATCGTTTTTATGAAGCGGTAATGAATTCTCATGCACGTTTAACCTATACGAAAGTCGCAGCGATTTTAGACGGCGATGATGAACTCCGCACCCGTTATCAAGGGCTAGTACCACATTTAGAAGAATTGCATCATCTCTATCAAGCATTACTCAATGCACGTAAACAACGTGGTGCCATCGATTTTGAAACCATCGAAACCAAATTTATTTTCAATGCCATGGGACGAATTGATCGCATTGAACCTGTTGTGCGAAATAATGCGCACAAAATCATTGAAGAATGCATGATTCTTGCGAATATTGCAGCAGCAAACTTTATGGAAAAACATAAAGAGCCCGCACTCTATCGTATTCATGCCGCTCCGAGTGAAGAAAAACTGACGTCTTTCCGTGCATTCTTAAGTGAATGCGGTTTAAGCCTTGAAGGAGGCATGAAACCGACCACAAAAGATTATGCGAAATTGTTAGAGCAAGTGAAAGATCGCCCGGATCACGAGCTTATTCAAACCATGTTGCTCCGTTCATTAAGCCAAGCGGTTTATCATGCGGATAATATCGGCCACTTTGGTTTGGCGTTAGAGGAATATGCTCACTTTACCTCTCCGATTCGTCGTTATCCAGATTTAACCCTACATCGTGGAATTAAGTATTTGTTAGCGAAAGAAAAAGGTGCTAAACGTAAAACGACAGATACTGGCGGCTATCATTATTCTTTTGATGAAATGGATTTATTAGGCGATCACTGCTCGATGACAGAACGCCGTGCCGATGATGCCACTCGCGAAGTAGCAGATTGGCTGAAATGTGAATATATGCAAGATCACGTAGGTGCTGAATTTAGCGGAGTGATCTCATCTGTAACGGGCTTTGGCTTATTCGTACGTTTAGATGATTTATTCATTGACGGCTTAGTCCATATTTCCACTTTAGATAACGACTACTATAAATTTGATGCGGCAAAACAACGTTTAATCGGTGAAAATAGTGGTATGATTTATCGCCTTGGCGATAAAGTCAAAATTCGCGTAGTTGCCGTTCATTTAGAACAAAAAATGGTAGATTTCAGTTTAGTCGAAAGCGCACGAAAACCGCGTCGAGTAGGAAAAACAGCTAAACAAAAAGCCAAAAAAGTCTTTAAGGAACTGCCACCTAAAGCGTCAAATAAACGTAAAAGTGCGGTCAAAAATAAAGATGTTTCGAAGAAACCAACTAGAAAACGGAAGAAATAATAAATAAGAGAACCCTATGTCAGAAAATATCTATGGTATCCATGCTGTAAACAGCATTTTAGCAAATAGCCCTGAGCGTTTAATTGAAGTATTTGTGCTGAAAGGCCGTGAAGATAAACGCCTACAACCATTACTTAATGAGCTCTATGCTTTAGGTATTGCGGTGCAATTTGTAAACCGTCAGACATTAGATAAAAAATCCAATGGTGAAGTCCATCAAGGTGTGATTGCGCGTGTGCAAGAAGCGAAAGAGCTGAATGAACATGATCTGGATGAACTTCTTACTCGTAAGCAAAATCCTCTTTTATTAGTGCTTGATGGTGTGACTGATCCTCATAACCTGGGTGCCTGTTTACGTACTGCAGATGCTGCTGGAGTGAGCGCTGTTATCGTACCAAAAGATAAATCTGCTCAACTCACTTCTATCGCACGTAAAGTGGCTTGCGGTGCTGCGGAGACTGTGCCATTAATTCGTGTAACCAATTTAGCGCGTACTTTGCGAGATCTACAACAAAATCATAATATTTGGGTAGTAGGTACAGCTGGCGAAGCAACAGAAACCATTTATCAAAGTAAACTCACTGGTTCTCTAGCCTTAGTGATGGGTGCTGAAGGCGAAGGTATGCGTCGCCTTACCCGTGAGCATTGTGATCAACTCATTAGTATTCCAATGGCGGGCTCAGTTTCATCCCTAAATGTTTCCGTTGCAACAGGTGTGTGTTTATTTGAAATTGTGAGACAACGTCTTGCCGCCTAAAAACACGTGAAAAAACGACCGCACTTGATATAAAAAATGCCGACAAATCATTGTCGGCATTTTTGTTATTTTGAAATGGTTTTTCCAAATATCATGGAAAGCACTAAAGTACATAATGCAGGTACAAGCCATGCGAGCCCTTGTGAATAGAGCGGGAAATGAGTCATGATTTGATGTAAGCCTTCCGGTAACATATCCAAGTTTTTCAAACTATCAATTAAACTAAAACAAACCGTCACTAAAATGGTCACGTAATAACTCAATCGAATAGAAGGCAATTTATTACGCACTAGCTGTAAAACCACTAACATGATCGCCATTGGGTAAATCAACAACAAGGCAGGAATCGTCACTCGGAGTAATTTTGTTAAGCCATATTGTGAAATAATTGTCGTCATAGCAGTGAAGAAGACAATCCAAAATGGATAAGAAAAACGCGTCGAAAACTTGGAGAAGTAATCACCACAAGCACTGGTTACACCCACTAATGTGGTTAGACTTGCTAAAGTAATAATACCCGCCATGATCCAGGTTCCCGCCGTGCCGAATAAACTGTTCACATAACGAGAGAAGATTTGTCCACCATTTGTTGCGCCTTGTGCCACGGCATCAGAAGTCGCCCCTAAGTAAAATAAGGCGAAATACAAGCAACCTAATAAAATGACAGATACGAAACCCGCTGAAATGGTATATTTAACAATCTTTTGCGGATTCGTTACATTTTTTGCAGATAACGCCCGTGCAACAATGCCACCAAAAGCAATCGCTGCAAGTACATCCATCGTTTGATAACCACTAATTAACCCTGTAGTTAATGCTGAATTCTCAGCATACGCCTGAGATGGTGCAACAATATCAGAAAGCGGTGAAACAAAAACCGTGATCCCAACAACAAGTAATAATACCAACAATGCCGGTGTCATCACTTCACCCACCGTTGAAATAATTGTACTTGGGCGAATCATGAATCCCATCGCGATAATATTAAAGATCACAGAGAAAATAAGACGTGTCGTTGCACTATCTTCAATGAGCCCCAATGGTAACCATGCCATTTCATAAGCGACATTGGTAATTCGAGGCATGGCAAAGGTTGAACCGATGACTAAATAAAGAATGGTTAAAAAGGCTACACCTGCCCACTTGGGTAAGTCCTTAGTCAGTTCTTCACCACGTCCTAATACTGACACAACAACCAATGTAATAAATGGCATGAGTACGCCTGTTATCACAAATCCTATCGAAGCGGTTGCCCAATGGTTACCTGCGGAGTAACCTTCCATTGGTGGAAAAATAATATTTCCTGCGCCTAAAAATAAAGCAAAAATCATCATACCTAATACGATGATGTCTTTTTTTGAAAACATAAGTATTCTCGAATAAATAAACTTTAAGGATTCTACTATTAAATTGTTTTTTATTCCAAAAATGAAAATAAATTTTGTGAAATAGATCACGAAATCTATCACATTCCGATTAAATCTCACATTATCCACCACCTCTTTCCCCAAAATCAGTAAATTTATGATAATATCCACGCTTTATTATTTTTTATTACTTTTTTAGGAGAGAATGAATGAATAAACTGAGTTTGATTCAACAAATTCAGCGTTTTTTCAAATTGGAATCAGCTGGCGGAATTTTATTACTTTTTTCAGCGGTAGTTGCAATGCTATTAGCCAATTCACCGCTCAATCAAAATTATAACGATTTTTTAAACTTACCGGTCAGCATTCAAGTAGGATCTTTTTCTATTGATAAAACCTTAATCCATTGGATTAACGATGGTTTTATGGCGGTATTCTTTGTTTTAGTGGGAATGGAAGTCAAAAAAGAATTATTTGAAGGCTCCCTTTCAAGCTATCAACAAGCGATTTTCCCTGCTATTGCAGCGGTGGGGGGAATGATTATCCCTGCCTTAGTTTATGTATTTATCGCCCAACACGATCCCGCTTTAGCCGATGGCTGGGCTATTCCAATGGCAACAGACATTGCCTTTGCACTTGGTATCATGGCGTTATTAAGTAAACAAGTGCCACTCCCACTAAAAATCTTTTTACTTGCTTTAGCGATTATTGATGACTTAGGCGCCATTGTCGTTATTGCACTGTTTTTCTCACACGGATTAAGTGTACAAGCACTCATCTTTGCTGCTGTTGCTATTGTTGTACTTATCGCATTAAATCGCTTTAAAGTGACCGCACTTTGCGCCTATATAGTGGTGGGAACAATCCTATGGGCTTCGGTATTAAAATCAGGCGTGCATGCTACCCTTGCTGGGGTTATCATCGGATTTTGTATTCCATTAAAAGGTAAAAATGGCGAAACACCGTTACATGACTTTGAGCACATTCTTGCTCCTTGGTCATCCTTTGTTATCCTGCCATTATTTGCGTTTGCTAATGCGGGTGTAAGCTTCGATGGCATTGATCTCAGCATGCTGACATCACCATTATTGCTCGCGATTTCGCTTGGCTTAATTATCGGAAAACCTCTGGGTGTATTTGGTTTCAGTTATCTTTCCGTTAAACTTGGCATTGCAAAACTTCCACAAGGCATCAACTTCAAACAAATTTTTGCTGTGGCGATTTTATGCGGTATCGGTTTCACTATGTCGATGTTCTTAGCAAGCCTAGCCTTCAATGCCGATGCAGGTGAAAGCATTAACTCCCTTTCTCGATTAGGGATCTTATTAGGCTCTACTGTTTCAGCGATTGTGGGGTATATGGCGTTGAAAGTGACTACTGCTAAAAATAAAGGGTAATCAAAACGATGGAAAAACTAACCTGTTATGTGATTTATGCTTCTGAAAAAATAGAGAGACTGAGTCATTTTTTACAATTCGCCTCTGACTCTCATGTTGTTCCTATTTCTGCAGTAACTAAAGAACAGGTTAGCTTAGTCGGTAATTCTTCAGCCTTATTTAATTTAAAGAAAGCAGAAGAACTACTTGATCGGATTCCCAATAACAAAGAAATTGCCCACACGCTATCTCATATTCAGTGCTGGAAGACGATTGCTGAAAATGAACAGTTACAAGATAATGATTTTGTTTTAATTGCTGAAAGTGAAATACAACCTGTTGAAAACTTCATTCAGCATGCTATCAATTATGCTAATAAATACTCTTCTTACGGCATTATTAAATTACAGCATGATAGCGAGGGTCGTTCTGGAGAGCGTTTATTTCAAATAGGTGATGAGCCTGATGCATTAATCTATGGCGACACAAATCAGTACAACTATGGTTGTTCGCTTTATCTCATCCGCAAAAATGTCGCAAAAAAATTGACCGCACTTTTAAGTGAAACAAAACCCTACTGGCTTGCAGATCAATTTACTGCATTCCATGAACCTCAAAATATTGCTCAAGCACGTTATCTATTGGGGGAAAATCCAGTCCAAAAACAACAAGATAAAGTTGAAAACCCACTATTTAGTATCATTGTGCCAATCTATAATGTTGAACGTTACCTCGAGCAATGTATTGAATCTGTCTTGGCACAAGATTATCAGAATTATGAACTTATTTTAGTTGATGATGGTTCACCAGATAATTCTATCAACATTTGCGCCAAATATGCTAAACAATATTCTAATATTGTTTTTATCCATAAAATTAACGGTGGAGTATCCGACGCAAGAAATGCAGGCATTCAAATTGCTCGAGGCGAGTATTTAATGTTTTTAGATAGTGATGATTATTGGGAAGGAACAATTGTTCTCTCTGATTTACAAAAGATAATTACTGAAAATAATCCCGATATTATCTTCAATTATATGAGCAGTATCTATCCTGACAAAATTGTAAACCATTACATCAACCGAGATAAGCTAATAGGTTCTTTTAGGGAAGACTTTCAAGGTCTTTATCAAGATGGAATTTATCTTGGGTTCCCCTTTACAAAAACAATAAAAAGAGAATTAATTTTAACAAACCACCTCTTTTTTATAAAAGGGCGATCTTTTGAAGATGTGGCATGGAGTTTTTTTCTTACTAAATATATTAGTAGTTATGCGATTTATAAAAACTGCTTTTATATGTATAGAAGAGAAAGAAAAGGTTCAATTAGTTCTGTTGCGACCGCTAAAAATCAAGTAAGTCTATTTCAAAATCTATCGGATGTAATAACTGAAACAGAAAACATGAAACTCGACAATGAGCTGTTGCCTGGATTTAAAAAATATGTAGATGATATTTATGGGTATGTAATGACATGCTATGAACTGCTGCCAGAGAATAAAAAAGTAGATTTTCTTAATTTGAAAGAAAAATACGAAAAAGAATTTAATGCTTTGTGGTAAATATTATAGATAAACACACTATTAATACTAATTAAGATTTATAAGTTGAATAAAAAATCCCTTAGCGCTCACTGAGGGATTTTCACAAGTCTTATTCAGAAAACAACCTCTTGATCTCTTTCTCATACAAATAAATATTCACAGGATTAGTTGGTAACTGCGAATCTAGATATTCATTTGCTCTTTTCACATATTCTTCATGATGCTTATCATGGTTATCAATCACATCAAGTAATACTTTTGCACCTTCAAACGCATCGAACTGATCGTAATAATACCCTACACCTTTCGGAAGCAGTTTTGAATTATGAATAAATGGATAACCACCATACAAAGCATCATTGTAAGCATAATTCAAACCATTTTCCCACTGATGACTTAGCACAATATCTACATAGCGAGTAAGAAAATCAGGCATTTGATAACGCCCTTCTACCGTCATTACCCCATTTTTAACAAGATTAGTTCGACCTATGAAATTGAAAAAGGTTGGATTATCTTTTTTATCGTAGGTGTTGCACATATAGACATTTTTAATTTTCTCAGGCGCTTCACGATAGGCTTGTTCAGCAATTAACACTGGAGTAAAGCAGGTTTTAACCACATTAATATTAGCTTCAAAAGAAGCAATACGCTTAGCTTTTTTCTCTACATCGGGTTTATAGCCAAAGGTAAGATTATGCTTCTCTTTGATTCGCTTAATCACCTGATCACAGAATACTGGCGACCAAATTGCTGGTACAACATAAGCAGGGCAACGATACATAATAGAAAAATAAGATTTGCAGGTGTTCTCATGCTGTGGAATCATCCATACAGAATCAAATAACGTACCATTAAACACTCTTCCTGCTTTCTTATCAAAAAGGAAATTTTCCATATCCATAATAAAGTCATTACCCATTTTATAGCAAACAACTTTACCACCATGCTGATGCATTCGAGTAACTTGATGAGGTTCAATCACCAATGTTCCCTCAATCAATACGTCTAATTGATCAATGACATCCTCAATATAAGCGTATTTCAAATTTAATTCATCAAGCATAAACCCTTCTGGAGGTGTAGTGCGTTTCTCAGGCCCCCAAGAAACCAGAATAACATCTTCTACAATTGACGAATGTTGAAATAAATGAAAAAGATGAATGACATTTTGATTTGCACCATTTGCCCAAATATCTGTGACTTTTGCTTCTAAATTAAAGGTGATCCCAATTTTATATTTACGCATAATTCTCTTCCTTTTTATTATTTAAATCATCTGAAAGTGCGGTCAAAAATAAACGTATTTTCAAATGATTTAAATAATAAAAATCACTCGGATATTCCTACCCGAGTGATTTATCTTGATTAGTTGATTATTACCATTGGTAACCTACACCGGCACCAACATTGTAATCACCTTGTGTAGTTGCTGCACCACTCACTTTGAAGATAACTTTATTGTTATCACTCGCACGTGAGTAACCTACTGCAACTGCACTTTCACCTTTGTAGTTACCTACACCAAGGCCAACCATTGAACCACCTGGTTTAGTCACTTGTGGAATATTCGCTGCAGCAGTTGCTCCTGCGATACCACCACGAAGTTTCTTATCAGTTTTCTTCATTTCGCTACGAACTGCACCAACAGAACGATCAACATATTGTTTGTTTGCTGCATCCGTACCACGAACTGGATCTGCCACATTGGTGATTCGACGCTCATTACCAACTGAACCAACTGAAACAGTATTGGCTTCATTTGCTACAGAGCCTTGACCTAACGCCACAGAGTTATTTGCAGTCGCTTTCGCGCCTTGACCCACTGCTGTTGAGTTTTTACCTGAAGCTTGTGAGTTATTACCTAACGCAGTGCCATTTTCACCACTTGCATTCGCACCATAGCCAACAGCAGTTGCATCTTTACCTTTCGCTTTCGCACTATCACGTTTGCTGGTGTTATCCGCTGCAAAGGCTGTTTTGCCATCTTTACTAATCAAGCCAGAGTCTTCAATACGTTTTGCTGAACTTTCTGCTGCTGTTGCAGAAGAAGCTGCTGCAGTTGCTGAAGAACCTGCCGCTGACGCTGATGAGCTTGCTGCGGTTGCAGAAGAATCTGCCGCTGAAGCTGAAGAGCTTGCAGCTGTCGCTGAGCTGTCTGCCGCTGACGCTGATGAGCTTGCGGCTTTCGCTGAAGAATCTGCCGCTGAAGCTGATGAGCTTGCTGCAGTCGCTGAGCTATCTGCCGCTGATGCGGATGAGCTTGCTGCGGTTGCAGAGCTATCTGCTGCTGATGCTGAAGAGCTTGCGGCTTTTGCAGAACTGTCTGCTGCTGAAGCTGATGAACTTGCTGCTGTTGCTGAGCTGTCTGCCGCTGATGCTGATGAGCTTGCTGCGGTTGCAGAAGAATCTGCCGCTGATGCGGATGAACTTGCTGCTTTTGCAGAGCTGTCTGCTGCTGACGCTGATGAACTTGCAGCTTTTGCAGAGCTGTCTGCTGCTGAAGCTGAAGAGCTTGCTGCGGTTGCAGAGCTATCTGCTGCTGATGCGGATGAGCTTGCGGCTTTCGCTGAAGAATCTGCCGCAGATGCTGAAGTACTTGCAGCTGTCGCTGAGCTATTTGCTGATGAAGCGGCACTTACAGCTGCTGAAGCTGCACTTTCAATTTTACTTAAGTTGCTGGTAACCACTTCCGCCGCTGATGTTGCCGCTGAAGCTGCTGTAGAGGCTAAAGAAACTGCATTACTTGCACTTGAAGCGGCTGTCTTGGCTGTTTCATTTGTTTGATCTAGCTGTGAAGTTACTGCATAAAGTTGTGAACCATTGATCGCTTCTGTTGAAGTCGCAGAAATATTTCCTGCTGCAACATTGATCAATTTACGCTCATCATCTGCCGCACCTACGCTTACGAAGCTACCAACACCAGAAACTGTTCCTTTGAAGCCACTATAGGTTAAATTACCCACAGTTGCTTCTGTTACATTTGCAATTGTGTGAGAGCCGGTTGTAGTTGAATGATTGCCTAATACCACTGCTTCATCTAAACCAGCAGCGATATTTAAGTTATTACCCAATACGGTTGTACCGTTTGATGCAATAGTATTACCGTGTCCAATAATCGTGTTATTTTTAACGCCATCTTTTACGTTATTTGCAACACCTACAGCAATGGTATTTTGAGTATTATTACCAACAAGGTTATATACCCCTAATGCGGTGCCATTATTCACATTTTCGCCAACCCATGTACGCGCACCAACTGATGTACCATTTGTTGTGCTGTTATCCACACCTGCGTAATGACCTAATGCTGTACCATCATTTGTATTTGGACGAACATAACTTCTTGAACCTACAACGGTTGCATTCACAGAATCTTTACCCGCTGCAGAGAATTGTCCCACTACAGTCGCATTCACTGAATTTGCTTCTGCCACAGAATTAGCACCTAACACGGTTGCATTTACCGTACCTGCGCGAGCTGCACTATTAGAACCCACTACCACTGCATTTTCAGATGCTGCTGAAGCACCGTTACCCATAGCAATTGCACTATATGCTGTTCCGGTAGTTGTGGCTCCCATACCTGCTGTAATAGAAAATATACCTTGTGCACCAGCAGATGAACGAACTGAGCCACCATTAGTTCTTAAACTCTCCTCTGAAGGAAGTCTATCTATATCCTCTGTTCCATCATTTACATGGAAATAAATATTAGCGGCTTGATTAGCTAACTCCAATGCATTGTTTGCGGTATTTGTTGCAGTTGTTGCAGTCATGCTTGCAGTTGTTGCAATATTCTGACTGAGATCTGCAATACTTTTTGCCGCTGTTGCTGTAGTCTGAGCATTATCTGCAGCCGTTTTTGCAGCTGTTGCCGTACTTACCGTTGAATTTACGACTGTAATCACGTTGTAAAGCTGTGAACCATTAATCGCATCAGTAGAATCTGCGCTAATTAAGCCTGCTGAAACATATTGAACCTGTCTAGCAGAGGTACTATTACCGACCGCGAGAACAGACGTTCCATTCTCTTGACCATTATTACCAACTTCATTTCCATTAATTGTAATTGAAGTTAATGCATTACGATTTCCAGTGACTGAACCTGCACCTAAAGCAACATCATTAGCATTCTTCGCATTAGCTGCATCACCGATAGCTAAGCTAGAATTTTTTAATGCCTTAGAATCTGAACCAATTGCAATAGCCTTAGCACCTGTTGCATTTGTATTCGTTCCAACTGCTAATGCATTATTTCCATTTGCAACTGAACCAGAACCAGTTGCAACTGCACCATTTCCAGTTGCATTAGCACCAGCACCCGTTGCAATATTTCCAGTTCCATTCGAAGTTACGTTCGTACCAATGGCGATAGAACCAACTCCACTTGCAGTTGTAGTATTTGGACCAGCAGAAATAGCGATTGTACTTTGATTAGAGGCGATTGCATTAGCACCTAAAGCGGTTGCACCTTGGCCAGAGGCTGCTGCTTGATAACCCACTGCTGTAGCCTGTTGAGTAGAAGCAACAGTTCGAAAGCCTAATGCAGTTGAGCCACTTGCAGCAGCATTTGCATAATAACCAAAAGCTGAAGATGCTGAGCCATCATCTTTTGAAACACCAGCTTTAGCACCTTGACCAACAGCTGTACCACCATTACCTCTCGTTTTAGATTCATACCCGATTGCTACAGAATTACCACCTTGAGCAGCTGAATCTGTACCAATAGCAATATTCCCTGTATCGGTACTTGGTCCAATCCCTCGTGCATCGGCTTTTTTGCCTGCATTTCCACTAATTGCAATACTATCACCACTATTTACCGAACCGTTCACCTGGTAGGCTGCATTCGCATAGTTAACGGCACCAGTTAAAGCTATCGCAATAGTTGATAATTTAAAAATTCTTCCAAATAACGTTTTACTTTCTACGTTATTATTCTCACACGATGCTTTAGCTGCACCTTTCGCCAACTCAGACGTCACCACCAACGACTGAGTAGTTCGATTCCAAATCACTTTAAAAATCTTATTCATAAAAAAATGAAACTCCCTTGCATAAATTTAATAATATAAAACTATGAGCCTGCCTCAAAACACCCAAGCAGAGATCAATCCCCATTATCTAACACACGCTTAATAAAATCTAGGCATTTTCAATATAATTTATGTAAATGTATGTAAATAAATTATCCTAAAAAAACAAACACATATTAATTTTGCTTTTATATCCAAATACTATAACAAAATCCCACTCTCTGCTTTAGCAAAAGCCGACACCTGTTTGTTATGAAAAAACGTCATTAAAATTGACCGCACTTTTATCTAAGCAAGTGCGGTCATTCTTGAAATAATTTTAATTCACGTTCATAATGAACGAACATTCATATTTTATAGACTGAAGCTTTTTTACTTCAGCATTTTCCGATAAGGTTCGCATTATGTCCGATCAACAAATAGATACACAAACGTCCTCAAATAATAAATCTCAACAACGTAAAAAAGGGCTTTCCATTTTTATTCTTTTGCTTCTTCTGATTGCAATCGGTTCTGCAGCTTATTGGTTTTTCTTTATTAAAGGCTTTGAAGAAACCGAAGATGCCTATGTGAGCGGTAATCAGGTGATGGTCTCATCACAAGTTGCGGGAAATATTTCAAAAATTAATGTTGATAATATGGATCCCGTACAAGCAGGCGATGTGTTATTAGAACTGGATGATACCAATGCCAAATTGAGTTTTGAGCAAGCTAAAAGTAATTTAGCCAATGCAGTTCGCCAAGTTTCGCAACTGAATTACACCGTAAAACAATTAAAATCAGCCGTTCGTGCGAATGAAATTACCCTTGCTCAAGCACAAGGAAACTTGAACCGTCGTGTGCAATTAGTCAAAGATGGGGCGATTGATAAAGAATCGTTCCAACATGCAAAAGAAGCTGTTGAACTCGCAAAAGCGAACTTAACCACCTCACAAAATCAGCTCGGCGCAAATCAAGCCTTATTGTTAGACGGGCCTTTAAGTGAACAACCGCAAATTCAAAGTGCGGTCAGTAATTTGAAACAAGCTTGGTTGAATTTAGAACGCACAAAAATCCGCAGTCCAATTAAAGGTTATGTGGCTCGCCGCAATGCTCAAGTGGGTCAAGCGGTGTCTGTTGGTGGCGCATTAATGGCAGTGGTGACTACCGATCAAATGTGGTTAGATGCCAACTTCAAAGAAACACAATTAACCCATATGCGAATTGGTCAGCCAGTTGAAATTCATTTCGACCTTTATGGCAAAGATAAAACCTTTAATGGAAAAGTGGTCGGAATTGAAATGGGTACGGGCAGTGCATTCTCATTATTACCCACTCAAAATGCGACCGGTAACTGGATCAAAGTGGTGCAACGTGTGCCTGTGCGTATTCAATTAGATCCGCAACAGCTTGCTGAAAATCCATTACGTATTGGGCTTTCTGCCACAGTAAAAGTTAACGTAACCGATAGCCAAGGTGAAACCTTGCGTGACCAAGCACCCGCTACAACGCTTTATTCCACGAATGTACTGCAATATGATGAAAGTGCGGTCAATAATTTGATCGAATCTATTATTCGCGATAATAGCTATTAGGTTCCGTTATGCCGCAATCTCATTTCAAACCGCTACAAGGTGGTGCGTTAGCGATGCTTACATTGGTGCTTTCATTAGCCACCTTTATGCTTGTGCTAGACTCCACCATCGCCAACGTAGCCATTCCAACCATCGCAGGTGATTTAGGTGCCTCGTCTAGCCAAGGCACATGGGTGATCACTTCGTTCGGGGTGGCAAATGCGATTTCGATCCCGATTACAGGCTGGCTAGCAAAACGTTTTGGTGAAGTGCGGTTATTTTTAATCGCAACACTATTATTCGTGCTAGCCTCTTGGCTTTGTGGTATTGCAAATAGCTTGGAAATGTTGATCGTTTTTCGCGTCCTTCAAGGTGCAGTAGCCGGCCCAATCATCCCCCTTTCTCAAAGCTTATTATTAAATAACTATCCGCCTGAAAAACGCGGAATGGCATTGGCCTTTTGGTCAATGACGATCGTCGTCGCCCCGATTTGTGGTCCGATTTTAGGTGGTTGGATCAGCGATAATATTCACTGGGGTTGGATTTTCTTTATCAACGTTCCGATTGGGCTTGCCGTTGTCTTAATCAGTTGGAAAATTTTAGAAGGCCGAGAAAGTAGAATTTCTCATCAACCAGTTAATACTATTGGGCTGATTTTGTTAGCATTCGGTGTAGGTGCGTTGCAATTGATGCTGGATCAAGGTCGCGAGCTAGATTGGTTCAACTCCACTGAAATTGTGGTACTTACCATTATCGCGGCGGTAGGTTTAATCGCCCTCATCATTTGGGAACTCACGGACGATAATCCAGTTGTGGATGTTTCCTTATTTAAATCCCGAAATTTCACCGTAGGTTGTGTTTCAACCAGCCTTGCTTTCTTGGTGTATTCAGGGACGGTCGTGCTCATCCCGCTTCTGCTCCAACAGGTTTATAACTATACCGCCACGTGGGCGGGGCTTGCGGCTGCACCAGTGGGATTATTACCGATAATACTTGCACCGATTATCGGGAAATTCGGCAATAAAATTGATATGCGGATTTTAATCACCGTCAGTTTTATGGTTTATGCGCTGACCTTTTATTGGCGAGCTGTGACCTTTGAACCTGAAATGACCTTTATGGATGTGGCATTACCTCAATTTGTGCAAGGGTTAGCGGTTGCTTGCTTCTTTATGCCGCTGACAACCATTACACTTTCAGGTTTACCACCCGAAAAAATGGCTTCAGCGTCGAGCTTATTTAATTTCCTCCGAACCCTTGCCGGCTCAATAGGCACATCTCTCACGACATTTATGTGGTATAACCGCGAAGCCGTGCATCACACGCAACTCACAGAAGTCATTAATCCATACAACCCGATTTCTCAACAATTCTTCCAAACTATGGGGAGTTTTGGTTTAAGTGAAGAACAAACGGCATCATATATTGCCAGACAAATCACTGCTCAAGGCTTTATTATTGGTGCTAACGAGATCTTCTTAGTCTCCGCGATAACGTTCATTTCCTTGGTTGTTCTCATTTGGTTTGCCAAACCACCTTTCAGCAGCAAACATTAAAAACATCCAAAAAAATAACCGCACTTTGATGATGTTCAAAAGTGCGGTTGGTTTTTCTAACCTTTTGCCAAGATGTCTTTAAGGAATCTCGCGGTGTGCGAACCTTTGACTTTGGCGACTTCTTCTGGGGTGCCTGTCGCGATGATTTGACCACCGCCACTGCCCCCTTCTGGACCAAGATCCACAATCCAGTCTGCAGTTTTAATCACATCTAAGTTGTGTTCAATCACCACGATAGTATTACCTTGATCGCGCAAGCGATGTAACACGTCGAGGAGTTGTTTAATATCGGCAAAATGCAAGCCGGTTGTCGGTTCATCCAAAATATAAAGGGTTTTACCGGTATCGCGTTTTGAAAGCTCTGTCGCTAACTTAACACGTTGTGCCTCACCACCTGAAAGCGTGGTAGAAGACTGACCTAAACGAATATAAGACAAGCCTACATCTATTAGGGTTTGCAATTTACGCGCAATCATTGGGATCGCATCAAAAAACTCGCGTGCTTCTTCTACCGTCATATCTAATACTTGGTGAATAGTTTTGCCTTTATAGCGGATCTCCAAGGTTTCACGGTTATAGCGTTTACCTTTACATTGATCACAAGGCACATACACATCCGGCAAGAAGTGCATTTCTACTTTTAGCACGCCATCACCTTGGCATGCTTCACAACGACCACCGCGTACGTTAAAGCTAAAACGACCTGGGTTATAACCGCGCGCACGCGCTTCCGGTACACCCGCAAATAATTCACGAATTGGGGTAAATAACCCCGTGTAAGTCGCTGGGTTAGAACGCGGTGTACGACCGATCGGACTTTGGTTAATATCGATCACTTTGTCGAAATATTCCAGGCCTTCAATGGATTTATAAGGCGCAAAATCCGTTTTTTCCGCACGATTTAAAGCATTTTGTGCCAATGGGAATAACGTATCATTAATTAGCGTTGATTTGCCTGAACCTGACACCCCTGTGATACAATTAAATAATCCCACTGGAATTTCTAAATTCACGCCTTTCAGATTATTCCCTGTCGCACCTTTTAATTTTAGAAGTTTGCTTTTATCAAGTGCGGTTCGTTTTTTCGGAATTTCGATTTTTTCTTCGCCCGATAAGAACTTACCCGTAATCGAATTCGGGTTAGCCATAATTTCTTTAGCTGTACCTTGTGCGATTACTTGACCACCGTGTACACCTGCTCCAGGACCAATATCAATAATATGATCGGCTTCTCGAATAGCATCTTCATCATGTTCCACGACGATCACCGTGTTCCCCAAATTACGCAAGTGAATCAACGTATTTAACAGACGCTCATTATCGCGTTGGTGCAAACCGATAGAAGGCTCATCCAACACATACATGACTCCCACTAAGCCCGCACCAATCTGACTCGCAAGACGAATACGTTGTGCTTCACCGCCCGAAAGGGTCTCGGCTGAGCGAGAGAGGGAAAGATAATTCAACCCCACATTCACTAAAAATTCTAACCGCTCTTTGATCTCTTTCAGGATTTTTTCCGCAATTTGTGCTTTTTGACCGGTTAAGGTGATTCCTTGGAAAAACTCAAGGCTTTCACCAATGCTTTTCTCTGAAATTTGAGGCAAGTTAATGCTACCGATATACACGTTACGCGCTTCAGGACGAAGGCGCGAGCCGCCACAATCTGCACAAGGTCGGTTACTGATGTTTTTCGCCAACTCTTCGCGCACAGACATGGATTCCGTTTCTTTATAACGGCGCGCCATATTATTCAAAATCCCTTCAAAAGGATGTTTGCGGATCACCACATCGCCACGGTCGTTCATATATTGGAATTCAATTTCTTCCTTGCCTGAACCGTGCATCACAATATCTTTAATTTTTTGAGGCAAATCTTCGTATGGCGTTTCAATATCAAATTTATAATGTTTCGCCAACGAGGTAAGCATTTGATAGTAATAGAAATTACGACGATCCCAACCTTTCACCGCACCACCTGCGAGGGAAATGCTTTCATTTTGCACCACTCTGCTTTCATCAAAGAACTGCTGAACACCTAAGCCATCACAAGTTGGACACGCCCCTGCCGGATTATTAAATGAGAACAAGCGAGGCTCTAATTCTGGTACGGAATAACCACAATGCGGACAAGCAAAATTTGCCGAGAAAACTAATTCTTCAGCATTTGGATTATCCATATCCGCCACAACTGCTGTCCCCCCCGAAAGCTCTAAAGCTGTCTCAAAGGATTCAGCCAAACGTGTAGCTAAATCTGACCGCACTTTAAAACGGTCCACCACCACTTCAATGGTATGTTTTTTCTGTAAAGCAAGTTCTGGCGGATCAGATAAATCACAGATTTCACCATCAATTCTTGCGCGAATATAACCTTGTGCTGCCAAGCTATCTAACAGCTTAACGTGCTCACCTTTACGGTTTTTTACTACGGGCGCTAGCAACATCATTTTGCTTTCTTCAGGCAAGCTTAAAACTTTATCCACCATTTGGCTGATGGTTTGTGCCGTTAATGGCACATCATGATCAGGACAACGCGGCTCCCCTACGCGAGCAAACAGCAAACGCAGATAATCGTAAATTTCGGTGATAGTGCCCACGGTTGAACGCGGGTTATGAGAAGTAGATTTTTGCTCAATAGAAATCGCTGGTGATAATCCCTCAATCGAATCCACATCAGGTTTTTCCATCAAAGAAAGGAATTGACGCGCATAAGCAGAAAGCGATTCCACATAACGGCGCTGCCCTTCCGCATAAAGCGTATCAAATGCTAAAGAAGATTTGCCCGAACCGGACAAGCCTGTAATCACAATTAATTTATCGCGCGGAATGGTTAAATTGATGTTTTTGAGGTTGTGGGTTCTAGCCCCACGAATGTCGATAGTATCCATAAAAAAAGCGATTGCCTTAAGAAAATAAATTCAAAAATTGCGACCATTATCGCATATTTCAATATCTGTGCAAATATCCAGTTAATTTTTATGGATCTTTTGTTTCATTTAAGGCAAAATAGCCAAAATTTTTCACCTTATTTCTAAAATATAGAGGATTCTATGGCAGGTATTAATAAAGTAATCATCGTGGGTAATTTAGGTAATGATCCTGAAATCCGCACGATGCCAAATGGCGAAGCAGTAGCAAATATTAGCGTGGCAACAAGTGAAAGCTGGACAGATAAAAACACAGGCGAACGCCGTGAAGTGACCGAATGGCACCGTATCGTGTTATATCGTCGTTTAGCGGAAATTGCGGGACAATACTTACGCAAAGGTTCACAAGTTTATGTTGAAGGTCGTTTAAAAACCCGTAAATGGCAAGATAACAATGGTCAAGATCGTTACACCACTGAAATCCAAGGTGATAACTTACAAATGTTAGGTGGTCGTAATCAAGAGATGGGCGGTTATGCACCTGCACAACCAGCACCACAGCCAAGCTATCAATCTCGTCCAGCACAATCTGCGCCAGCGCCACAAGCTGAGCCACCAATGGACGCATTTGATGACAACATTCCATTCTAAATTGTATTAATACAAGACTATCTGTACGAAGAGAGACCTTTCATCGAAAGGTCTCTTTTTTTATCTCTCATTTTGACATCAATTATTCGTGTGCCTGCACTAAAACGCAATAAATATTCAATTTATTGCACCGTATCCGAATCTAATGTATCTTTATTTGAATACTGGAAAATAGTATAGATATCAAGGAGAACATTTCTTAGATGAACAACATCACTCGAATCAGGAAAAAGAAAACGATGTATCTTTGCTTTATTTCCTTTGAACATCTTCAGGAGTAAGAATATATGGAAAATTTTAAACAAATTCTTTCGAAATTATCTGTTATTTTTTTATTATTCTATTCGCAAAATATATTTTCCATGACACAAACAGAAATCCAATTGGAAAAAGCTTATTTAGCAGAAATGATTGATATAGCATCTGAAATTATGGAGAAAAAACAATCTATTGATCCTGATTCATTGCAATATAAACGTAGAAATATCAAGGTTCTTACTCATACAAACATGAAAAACGGTTATACACGCTACACTTTGGAAAAATCAAAAGTTCATTTGGTTGTACCTAAAGAGTTAAAACAGAATACGAAACTTAATCTCTATTGGGATGAAAGCCAAGGTTCAATAAATATCCTATTTGACAAAGATGAATTGACAAAATACTTTCATCTGAATCTTAAAAAAAGTGAGGAAAAATCAGAAACACTGAAAACGGTTTTTGATGAAACCACATATTTTTTCACTTCCTATGAATTTTCTATCGATAAATACCCTAACGTTACCGTTGAGTTTCGTCTCTACCATTCGCCCGGTACGACATTCAGATTGGACTACCCGACTGAATTTACGCGGATTTTGATTTATAGAAAAATGTAACAGACGATGTTTCCTTATACCGTTTCTAACTTGGACGACATTGTTCCACCACCGACCGCACTTTAGAAGAAAAAAACGCAGTGGTAAGCTTTAAAGCGAAATTAGAGAAATAGATCACTATCACTGAATAAGAATTCAGTAATCACATGATGACTTGCTGGTACACCAAATGTATAATAGATAGAGTTCACTCTAATTATTTTTATAAATATAAAAGGTAAACTATGAAAAAAAATAATCGCATTATTATTTGTAGGCTTATCTTCATTTCTGACTGCGTGTAGCAGTCATTTAGATACGAGTAGCTTGCCGATTGAAGTCTATAATCATACATCCAAAGCTATTAACTTTAATATGACAAATGCTACTGAAAAAGACTGGAAAGGCTGGGAACTAGGCTATGGAGGCGAGCTTAAATCAGTAGCTGCGTTTAGTTCAGATACTGGCGCTGGAGGCTTATGGCGTCTTCCTCGAACTGGGCTGGTATGCTTATCAAATGAAGCTCATCAACACAGGCAACGCCCCGCAGCCGAAACGCTCCGCGTGAGCGGAACTGTTCCGCCTGCTGAAAAACATCCGCCAACACCGCCTGCGTTCCGAACGGGCGTAAAAAGTGCGGTGTTTTGCAATTTTTCGCTTAAATTCCATCGCTTGCAGCTACAAAAGTGCGCTCTATTTTACGAATTTTTCTTTATATTCCCCAACAGTAATCTGCGCCCTTCAAATTCCTTGCCGGCAATTTCCAAAGCGAAGCGTTCTTTGTCGGCGTCGCGTACTTTGTCGTGTACGGCACGTAATTCCTGCACGCTAGCACCCAATGCCTTGACGATTTCATCGCCCATTTTCATGGAAGAATAGAAGGTTTCGCGCACTACGAAATCCGCTTCCGCTTTCACTAGGGCCAGCGCATTGCGTCTGTCCCAGGCGCGCACGAACACCTTGGCGTTCGGGTTGATATGATGAATATTTTCCACAATTCTGACCGCACTTTCTCCGTCGTCCACGCATACCGCTACGATGTCGGTGTGTTCCACGCCGCAGGCATGCAGCACGTCGGCGCGGGTGGCTTCGCCGTAATAGACTTTGAAACCGTATTCGCGTGCGACGTTGATGGTGTCGGGATCGTTGTCCAGAATGGAAATGGCGGCACCGTAGGCTAGCGGCATTTGGCTGACCACCTGCCCCATGCGCCCGAATCCGATAATCAGCACGTTGCCGTTGAGTTCGCCCGCATGTTCTTCCACATCGTCCACTGCCGCAGCTGCGCGGGATTCTTTGAAATAGCGGTCGAACAGCATAACGCTGAAGGGTGTCATAATCATGGAGAGCACCACGATTGCCGTCATATTCGCTAGCACTTCCGCATTAATCGCCCGTTGTGCGGCAGCGGAGGCGAGTAATACGAAGGCGAATTCACCACCCTGCGACATCAGTACGGCGCGGTGTATCGCGGTGTGATGGCTTGCTTTGGCAAAACGCGCCACTCCATAAATGGCAAGGCATTTCAAGATAATCATCAGTACAGTGGCGGAAAGAATTACCTTCCAGTTATTGAGCACTGTTGCCACATCCAGCGACATCCCGACAGCTAAGAAAAACAGCCCGAGCAAAAGGCCTCGGAACGGTTCGATATCCGCTTCAAGCTGATGACGGAAGTCGGATTCCGACAGCAGCACTCCCGCCAGAAACGCCCCCATCGCCATAGACAGACCGCCCAGCTCCATTAAATAAGCCGCACCGAGTACCACCAGCAGCGCGGCGGCAGTCATCACCTCGCGTGCTTTGGATTTTGCCAGAATTTTAAACAGCGGATTGAGCAGCCAAATACCTGTCGCAATCAACGCTGCCAAAGAAAGCGCGGCAACACCGATTTTCTGCCATAGCGGTACGGCATCGGCAACGGCATTGGGATTATCGGGTGCTAGAAATGCTACAATCGCCAGCATGGGCACAATCAGCAAATCTTCAAACAGCAAAATGGAGACAATGCGCTGACCTTGCGGTGTGCTGATTTCATGACGTTCGTCCATAATCTGCATGACCATTGCGGTGGAGGTGAGTGTAAAACCTACCGCCGAAATAAACGACATCACTAAAGAAAAACCGTAAGCTAGCCCGATTTGGGTAAGGAACAGACTGGAAAACGTCACCTGCAGGGTACCCAAGCCGAAAATCTGATTACGCAATTTCCATAAATGCGACGGCTTCATTTCCAGCCCGATCAAAAACAGAAACATCACCACGCCGAATTCCGCAATATGCAAAATAGCGTGGGAATCGGTAATGAGCTTTAATCCGAAGGGTCCGATAACCAGCCCCGCAGCCAAATAACCCAGAATCGAGCCTAGACCTAAACGTTTAAATAACGGCACGGCAACTACCGCCGCCCCCAATAACTCCACTACGTGCAATAAATCGCCGTTAGCTGCTTCTACCGCCATAATTCCTGCCTTTGTTAATTCATAAAAATTTTTGTATTATAAAGGAAAATCGCCGTAACACAAAAAAGTCGTCATTTGACGGCTTCCTCTAAGAAAAGTGCGGTCGGTTTTTGTTAAATTATTGCACTTTGCCGTCGATTTCGATCGGGGTATATTCCACCGGCACCCAAGTATAGCTGCCGTTGCTTTCGGCACGGACGTGGCCTAAGCCCGGGAACGGCAAATGGGCGCCCGCAACCCAGATTTTTCGCGCGGCAACGTCTTTCAACGCCGCTTCGCGACTGGCACGCGCTTGATCCTGATTCATATCTAATTCTACCGCGATATTCGGATCCGCCATTTGCTGTGCGTGATTGTGCATTAAATCACCCCAAATCAGCATGGTTTGTCCGTTTGACGTGAATTCGATACCGTTATGCCCCGGCGTATGACCGGGGCTGGGGCGCGAGCGCATTCCGGGTACGACTTCTTCGCCACTCTGATAAAAACGCACTTTACCTGCTTTGGCATAAGGCGCTACGGCTTCACGCGCTAGCGTTGCCAAGCCGCGTAGGGTTTCAGACGGCATTTCAGGCAGCCTGAAAACCTAAAAAGTTCCCTCCTCCATTTATAAAGGAGGACTAGGGGGCGTTCAGACGGTGTTTCAGGTTGCCTGAAACCCCCAAATCTCACACCGCAAAATGCGGTATCACGTTTTCGGCGAAATCCTGAATGGTTTCCAGCGCGCCGCGCCGTGTGGGTTTTAAGTTCACGGCAATGTGTGCCACGCCGTCGGCCTGCTGTTTCTGCCAAAACTCGACGATGCTTTTGGCGCCGCCGCGCAGGTAGATGTTGTTGTAGAACTCGGCGGGCGCGTTCGGGTCTTCCAAGAGTTCGACGAAATTCGATACGCCAAAGGGTTTCCAGGTTTCGCCGTCGCCCAATTCTTTGAGCGTGTTGACGATGTCGCCCAGTTTTTCGGGAGCGATGCCGTACCAAATCCATGCGTCGCTTTCGCGGGCAATCCATTCCAGCTCTTGGCGGGCGCGGCCAATGGCGAGCATCGGCAAACCGTGTGCGGGTTTGGGCACCAAGTCCAAATTGCCGCTGAATCTGCCGTAGTGTTCGCTATTGAACGCGGGGAATTTTTCCTGCGTCAGGCGGCGGATGATTTGCCACGCTTCGCGGTAGCGTTCGGCGCGGTTGTTGAAATCGGCGGCAAAGGCGGGGTATTCGGTGGGACGGTCGCCGCTGGCCAAGCCGAGCAGGAAGCGGCCGCCGCTGATTTGTTCCGCCGATGCGGCTTCTTTGGCGGTGAGAATCGGCTCGCGCAGGGGCGAAACATAACCCGCCGAGCCGAGCGCAACGTTTTGGGTGAGCGCGGCGAGATAACCCAGCGTTACCGACGGGTCGTAAATCTGCGCGACATCGCCAAAACTCGGGTCGTAAAACGGCACATCGCGCACCCACAGCGTGGCAATGCCGCTTTGGTCGGCGGCTTTTATCACGGTGGCGAAGTCGTCCATTTCGGGCACGGGGCTGTCGGGATAGCCTTTGAAGGGCGCAATCAGGCCCAATGTGAGTTTGCCCGGTTGGAAAGTGCGGGCGAAACCGCGATGGTTTTGCAGGCGTTCGGGTAATTTCAGCGCAGTCATTGTTTTGCTCCTTGTGATGAGTTTTTGCACGTGATGAAGTATATTTGTTTTATTCGGGAATGTGCTTCCCTAATCTCGGGCAAGAAAATACCAAATGTAGGTCGGGCATTGATGCCCGACATTTTTAAATTTACCTGTATTTGTCGGGCATAAATGCCCGATCTGCGCAAGAAAAATTTATGGAACTCAACAATCTCAACGATATGACGGCCTTTGTTGCCAGCGTAAAAAGCGGCTCGTTTACCGCCGCCGCCAAACAACTCGGGTTGACCCGCTCCACCATCGGCAAACGCATTGCCCGCTTGGAAGCGCGGCTGAACGTGCGCCTGCTGCAACGCAATACGCGCAACCTTGCGCCCACCGACGAAGGGCGGCTGTTTTACGAACGCTGCACCGCCGTGTTGGAAGAGCTGGAAAACGCCGAGCAATGCCTCGCCCAACGCAGCATCGAGCCGCAAGGCCGTCTGAAAATCAGCGCGCCGCTGGTGTTGGGCAAAACCATCTTGCCGCCGCTGTTGGCGGATTTTCTCCACCGCTATCCGCAAACCAGCATCGAACTCTCGCTCACCGACGACTACGCCGACCTGATTTCAGACGGCTACGATCTCGCCCTGCGCAACGGCAATCCGCCCCAATGCGACAGCCTGATCGCCCGCACCGTCGGCAGCCAGCAAATGCTCACCTGTGCCGCCCCCGGCTACCTCGTTCAACACGGCACGCCGCAAAGCCCCGACGATTTGGCACGCCACCAATGCCTGCATTTCCTACACGGCGGCCGCGTCAGCCGCTGGCGTTTTCAACAAAAAGGCAAAGAAACCGCCTTTCAGGGCTGCGGACGCTTCAGCGCCGACAACGGCGAAGCCCTGCTGGAACTCGCGCTGTCCGCATTCGGCATCGTGCAACTGCCGCATTATCTGGTGCAAACCGCCCTCGATTCAGGCAGCCTGAAAAGCGTTTTATCCGATTTCCAACCCAAACCCGTGCCCGTGATGGCGGTGTACCCCAGCCGCAAACAGCTCTCGCCCAAAGTGCGGGCGTTGGTGGATATGATGGGGGAAGCGTGGGGGAAGGCCGTCTGAGATGCCGCCGGCCATTCCAAAAAAGCTGCCTGAAAAACAAAAAAGGCCGTCTGAAAACCTAATTCCGGGTTTCAGACGGCCTGAGACCTTTGCAAAATCCCCCAAAATCCCCTAAATGTCTTGGTGGGATTTTGGGGGATTTTGCAAAGGTCTCATGTAAAAATAAATCGATAAGGTCTATAATTGGCGCGCAATCCATCATTTCACAGAGACAAATTATGCACACACAAAATCTTATTATCGGCTTTGGCAAAGCGGGCAAAACGCTGGCGGCAGATTTGGCGAAACACGGGCAGCAGGTCGTGCTGGTGGAACAGTCGGCGCAGATGTACGGCGGCACTTGCATCAACATCGGCTGTATTCCCAGCAAAAAACTGATTGTCGAGAGCGAGCAGCGCGGGCATAACGCCGACAAAGCGGCAGTGTTTGCGGCGGCGATGAACGCGAAAAACACCCTGATTCCGAAATTGCGCGCCGCCAATTTCGCCAAACTGGACAATCTGGACGGCGTAACCGTGCTCAACGCGCGCGCCGAGTTTCTCGACGATCGCACGGTCAAACTGACTGACCCAGACGGCGGCGAGCAAACCCTTACCGCCGAACGCATTTTCATCAACACCGGTGCCACCCCGCGCCGCCTGGGTGTGGCGGGCGAAGACAGCCCGCGCGTACTGGACAGCACCGGTGTGCTCGCGCTGAACGAACGCCCGCGCCGCCTCGTCATCATCGGCGGCGGCTACATCGGCTTGGAATTTGCCTTTATGTTCCACGCTTTCGGCAGCGAAATCACCATTCTCGACGGCGGCGACCGCTTCCTGCCGCGTGAAGATCGCGACATCGCCGAAGAAATGCTGCGCGTATTAAACAGCAAAGGCATCAAGGTGTTGCAAGGCGTGAAGATTGAAGCGTTCCGCGACAATACGGCGGACACCAGCGTCATCACGTCGCAAGGCGAATTTACCGCCGACGCGGTGTTGGTGGGCGTGGGGCGCGTGCCGAACACGCAAGGATTGGGCCTGACAAACGCGGGCATCAAAACCGACCAGCGCGGCTTCATCCTCGTTGACGACCATCTGCGCGTGCAAGGCAAAAACCACATCTGGGCGATGGGCGACGTGGCGGGCAGTCCGATGTTCACCTACATCTCGCTCGACGACTACCGCATCGTGCGCGAACAGCTTTTCGGCGACGGCAAACGCAACCGCGCCGACCGCACCCCGTTCCCGACCGCCACCTTTACCGAGCCGCCGCTCGCTCATATCGGCTTAACCGAAACCGCCGCGCAGCAATCGGGGCGCGAGGTGAAAGTGTTGAAACTGAAAGCCGACGCAATTCCGAAAGCCAAAATCCTCAACCAAACCGACGGCCTGCTCAAAGCCGTGGTGGACGCGCACAGCGGCGAAATTCTCGGTGTAACCCTGTTCTGCGCCGAAGCGCACGAGATTATCAACCTGTTCAAAATGGCGATCGATCACCGCATCCCCGCCACCTACATCAAAAACCAAATCTTCACCCACCCGACCATCGCCGAAGGGCTGAACGATTTGTTCGCGGGCTGCTAAAAAACTGGTTGTAAAACGACCGCACTTGATACGGAAATGCCGTCTGAAAGCGATTTCAGAATCGGTGCGGGTATGTTGTTTGTAACCAAGTTTGTAGAGGCCGTTTTTCTTTGTCCAGCGGGCATCTTTATCTTTACTCGGTGTGGTTTGGCCGCTGACTTGTCCCTCCTCATCAACTTCTATGGCCTGACGCTGTTTGCTGCCGGCGGTCTGAATAATGG
>ERZ773214.30-NODE-30-length-99680-cov-22.700437_pt1 | contig 99680 bp, 73 predicted proteins | sample MGYA00511238_ERZ773214 | MGnify/ENA primary metagenome ERZ773214 (study PRJEB29015, sample SAMEA2738157) | human oral metagenome | biome: human oral; feature: human-associated habitat; material: saliva | place: China | collected 2259 ... | reverse complement strand
TAGCTTTTTTCTGGTTTCTCAATTTTCTAAACATTTTCTTACCTCTCTTCTATGCAGAATTCTCAGCAGAATTCGTCCTTTGTTATAACATCGATATAGTGATTGATTTATCTAGCAAATACAGATATGCCTCCTTTACACTTAACCCCGCACCCTCCTCAAGAGCACGCCTATAGAGGCCTATCTGCTCACGATACTCTTCTTTTATACGTTCAATATCAGCCTCTCTATCCTTATAGCTAAGCCTGTTACTCTTGTAGTCAACCAGAACCAGTCCATCTCCATCATTAAAGTAGCAATCGATGATACCTTGAACCAGTACACTTTTACCACCTTGTTCTACCCTTAAGGTAAAAGGCTTTTCCTTTGATAGAAGTCCTACCCGAGCTGCTTCACATGCACGAAGTCCGATTTCATTCTCAAAGAACGCATATATCTTATGAAGATCAAGCGCTTTAAACACTGGTTCAGAGATAGCGCTGTTTTTCTTAAGAGTCTCAGCTCTTTCCTCTATATAGGACTTATCACACTCACCAGCTTCGTTTACTGCCTTCTTAAAATCCACAAATTCAATAATCCTATGATAAGCCGTTCCGATGCTCGCTGCATCAGCGCTAGCTAGCCTCTCAATTCTCGTATTTCTATCTTCGATTTTGCCTCTGTAAACCGACTCCTCTATTGCTTCCTTGTTTAGCTCACTAACGGAGTATTTTGCCTTGGTATTAAGATCATCCTTATATGCATACTCATAGTCGAGACGCCTCTTAACCTCTTCATATTCTTCACTTAGCTCGATATCCATCGGAATCTTATCAGTGGTCAAGAAATTATTTGCCCCTCGTGGAAGCCGCGGCATCTTAACTTCATGCATATCAGTAGAGGTATACTCGTTATAGTGCCCAGAGTCACAAAGCTTTCCCATGATCTTAAAATAACTAGTTCTAGAGCGAATATCGTCAAGCACAAACTCATCTGTTTTCTCACAGCCGATAAGATATAGCTTTTCCCTAGCACGTGTCATCGCAACGTACAAGACTCTAAGCTGCTCCTGATATTCATCCTCACGAATCTTGGCTGTTATCTTCTTCTGCATCAGTGTTCTGCGCCAGTAGTGCTCGTCTGGGTTGACGTACGCCAAGGCGATTCCAAGCTCGTTGTCGAATTGGAAGCCTTTGATGCCAGACGAATAATTGAGCTGGTTGCCCATGCCTGCTACGATTACGAACGGAAACTCGAGCCCCTTGCTCTTATGGATGGTCATTATCCTAACAACATCATCTTCCTCGCTGACCATTGATGGCTGCCCCATCTCAACATTCTTAGTTCTGAGTACCTCAAGATAGCTTATGTAGCTGCTGAGCGAGGCAATACTCGACATCCTAAAAGCTCCAGCCCTCTCGACTAGCGCTCTTAGGTTTGCCTGTCTCTGTCTGCCGCCATACATAGCACCTGCGTACATGTAATAATTGGAATCTTCGAGTAGATACCAAATGTAATCATCGAGCTGCATCATCTTGCTGTGCGCACGCCATTTCTCGATGGTCGCGAGTGCCTCATTTACGCGGGACTTTAGACCATCGTCACTGCCATTTGCACTGTATAAAAGCAATGCATCGCAGTATGACTGCCTCTGGTACTGCACGTCCCCTTCTCTTTCCTTCGCTTCCGCAATCTGCTTCTCTCTTGCAAAGGCTCTTATCTCAGCAAGCTGCTCTGGATTAAACCCGAACACCTCTGACCTGAGCACGGATATGAGCGGTATATCCTGGTGCATGTTATCAACAATTTTAAGTATCGCCATAGCAACAGCTACTTCAACCGTGTCAAAATATCCACCATCATCGGAGATATGGGATGAGATGCTCTTGCTCATCAGCGACTTATAATACATGTCTGATTTATTCTTAGTAGAACGGAGCAGTATGGCTATATCTCTAGGAGTTGCTCTTCTAACCTTGCCGCTCTTGCCATCGTAGAATTCCGTACCGATGATACTGCTGACAATATCCGCAACATGAATCGCTTCTATCTCTGCTTTGGACAGAGCTTTGATTTCTTCAGCAGACTCGTCTAAAGTGCCAGCTACAGGTCCTTCTATATCGACCAGCTGAGAGCCTCGAGGTGTATAACTTGTATCTGAGCTCTCCCCTTCGCTTGAATCATCCATTTCAGTTAGAAGCAGGTGCACCTCTGGCTTAAGGTTATATTCAGGATGCCCCGTAAGTCCTTGATATAGCTTCTCGTCATCGTCATAGCCATCCATCAAATCTTGAAATACATAGTTGATGTAGTCAATCGTGGCTCCGTTGCTGCGGAAGTTTTTGTTGAGATTTATCTGAATTGCATGCTCATTAAGCTCGTCTTTATACGTCCTAGATGTCTCCTCAAATATATGAGGCTCAGCCTGTCTGAACTTATAAATGCTCTGCTTGACGTCCCCTACCTTGAACACGTTATCTTCTCGCGCTACACTGCCAATTAGGAATTCCTGCAGAGTATTCACATCCTGATACTCATCAACAAATATAAATTCAAACCGTTCACGGAGCACCTTCCTTGCCTCTTCATTCTTGAGAATACCTGCGGTTATATGTTCCATGTCACCGTAGTCGATAACACCCTGGTCTCTCTTCTTGACACTATAAATGCGCTCAAACTCCTTGAGTAGCGCCAAATAATACATCGTATACTTGTACGTTTCCGCCTGCTCTTCGAATAAAGTCTTGAGCTCTGCAAAATTGTATTCCTTAAAGAAATTCTGGAAGTTGTTCTTATATGTATCTCTCTTAGCCTTACAATCAGCAGATACCGCCTTATAAGCCTCTCTTTCACCTTTTCCACCGGTAAATGTACCGAATATAGAATTTTGAAATACCTGGGAAACAACCTCTTCAGCTCCTTTAGCAAGCTCTCCTCCGTCGCAAACAGACTTAATAGCATCCGCCAGAGTCTGAAAGACACTTATCTCGGGATCAAGCTTCGCTGCCGTATTGGGCAAATTTAGTCCTGTCAGATACTCCTGCAATCCAAGTGCTTCGTGAAGGGCATCATCCACAATCCTCCTTGCCTCTTCCCACAGTTCTCTATATAAATCGCTATCTCGGTAGTCACCACTCTCCGGTATACGAAGCTTCTCAGCCATGCGCTCAGACCATTCAAAATAATCTGGCATACTCCTGAGATCCGCGTATGCTTTGACGAGCTCCTGCATTAACCCCTTATCATCTCGCTCCTTACTGTAGCGGTCTAAAAACTCACGAAATGAGCCCCCTTCTATAAAATTATCCTCTTCAAATCCTTGTTCAAACACCTCTTCGATAGCTTCCATCTTCATGATTTCAGCCTTGAGACTATCACATATCTTGAAGTTCGGCTCGAGGTCAGTCAGGTAGAAAAATTCCTTGATAACTCGGTTGCAAAAGCTATGTACCGTCGATATATATGACCTATACATCTTGCCTAGTTGCTGCCTGAGCTTCTCCGCTCTCTCTGGTTCAGAAGCCTTAGATGCCTTGATCTCCTTGTTAATCGCTTTGGTCAGTTTTAGCCTCATCTCAGATGCTGCAGCATTGGTAAATGTCACGACAAGCATGCGGTCAACATCCGCCTTACCCTGGACTATGATATTGATGATGCGCTCAACGAGCACTGCCGTCTTGCCGGAACCAGCTGCGGCCGATACGAGAATGCTTTTGTCGATAGTATCGATCGCCATCTGCTGATCAGGCGTAAATCTGACGTCTGCCATCTTCCGTTCTCCTTAAAATAATGATGCTACTATTATAAGATGTTTATTATCGTGTGCAAACCCCAAAAAGTGCCGAAAATAGTGAATTCTATCATGATATTCGCCTTCTAATCATCACCGTATCGTCTAGAAATAATGCGTGCTCTTGTGTATACTTGGATATATCTATAGGAGGATAGCAATGATTAAAAATAGACCAACAATGCTGATGATTCTCGACGGCTACGGAATCCGCGAAGAATCGCACGGCAACGCAATTGCTGCCGCTAGAAAACCTCATCTCGATGCACTTTTTGCAAAATACCCGTTCATCACCCTGGAGGCGAGCGGTGAATTCGTCGGACTCCCTGACGGGCAGATTGGCAATTCAGAGGTTGGACACACCAATATAGGTGCCGGAAACGTTGTGCTGCAGGACCTTCCTCGTATCAATAGATCGATTAGCACAGGCGAATTTTATAACAATAAGGTGCTGCTTGAAGCTATGGAAAATGCAGCTTCAGGTAACACCCTTCACATAATGGGACTATGCTCAGATGGTGGCGTACACAGTAAGCTCGAACACCTCTACGCAGTTCTCGAGCTCGCAAAGCGTTCAGGTATCAAGGATGTAGTGGTTCACTGCTTCCTCGATGGCCGCGACGTACCGCCTCGCAGCGCTATGACCTACCTGAGTGCTCTCGAGGAGAAATTCTCTGAGCTTGGACTAGGCAGAATCGGAGTTATCTCTGGCCGTTTCTATGCTATGGATAGGGATAAGCGCTGGGAGAGACTGGAGCTTGCGTACGACGCACTTACACTTTCTGAAGGCGTCAGAGCAGCTTCTCCTGCTGAAGCGATTCAGATATCATATGACAAGGATGAGTCTGACGAGTTCGTGCTCCCAACAATCGTGGATGATACACCAATCAAAGACGGCGACTCGGTCATCTTCATCAACTACAGACCTGACCGTGCACGCGAGATAACTCGTGCTATCGTGGATCCTGATTTTGATGGATTTGCAAGGAAGAAAATTTTATCGAATCTCGTATACGTGTGCATGGCTGAGTATGATGCGTCGATGCCTAATGTAAAAGTCGCGTTTCCACCAGAAGTCGTTGAACCGACTCTAGGAGGGGTGGTGTCAGCCGCAGGTCTAACTCAGCTCCGCATAGCCGAGACTGAGAAGTACGCACATGTGACATTTTTCTTTAACGGCGGTGTCGAAGCTCCAGTTAAAGGCGAAGACCGCATCTTGATTCCATCTCCGAAGGTGGCTACTTACGATCTTCAGCCAGAGATGAGCGCTCCACTATTGACTGAAAAGGCGCTCGAAGCGATCGACTCGGATAAGTACGACCTCATCATACTAAACTTCGCAAACCCTGACATGGTAGGTCATACAGGAGTTTTCGATGCAGCAGTTAGCGCTATAGAGACGCTGGACGGACTCGTTCAGCAGATTGTGGACAAGGTTCTATCGAAGGATGGTCAGATCCTGCTCACAGCCGATCATGGAAATGCTGACTACATGCTGGATGATAAGGATAATGTTGTGACTAAGCACTCGCTATCACCAGTTCCGCTGTGCCATATCGCAAATGAGCCAAGAGCCTTCAAAGTGCCTCACGGCAAGCTGGCGGACATATCACCAACTCTGCTGACACTCATGGGACTCGAGGTCCCAGCGGGTATGCACGGCGAAGTTTTGGTTTAGACATATCAACTGGCGTCACTTAATACCGGATGTCGGAATAGTAACTACAGACGAACAAAAGCACACAGCTCCCGAAAAAGTCGGGGCTGTGTGCTTTTTTATATTTTCATGAATATGGCAATGCGGCTACAGGTTCTTCTTAAGCTTTCTGAACTTCCTCAAGCAGTGTGAAACCAGGCAGATATCGGCAGCTAGAATAGCTATGAGCACGATGTTCACCACTCCTCTCGCAGAGCTGTACCACACACCAGATTCTTCCAACATGCTTCTTATATTTAGGAAAATTACTGGGATCAGTGCTACAATTACAGGTATCAGTCTGGTATGTACAATCCTGTCTATCATATTCAATCTCGACTCATCGTCGGAGAATATCTCATTTTCTCCTTCTGCAGTGCTTTCAACTACAGGCTTTCTGAAATAGCTCCAGTTCATGCATCCACCGATATATTCCCAGCCGTAATCCTCATACATCTGGAGGTAATCGTCAGTTACCTTGCCCTTGTTGAACTCCAGCCTGTACGAAACCTCCTCAGGCACGCACTCTTCAAATGTGAAAAAACATGGCGCCGTAACCTTTACTAGCTTCCAGCCATTCTCGTGCTGCTCCTCAAGCCAAGTCTGCTCTTCGTTATAATCTGCTATTGTAAAAAATCTAATCTTTGTCTGTCTCTTACCCATTGTATTCATCTCCAATACTGTTGATATATATTCGCTTAATACGATTCATCTCGGTGGTGAGAATCTCACGTCCAAGTTCTGTAATCTCGTAAATCTTGCGCTTCTCAGCCTCACTAACAAAGTTAATTAGTCCATCTTTCTCCATCTTAGAAAGCGTTCCGTACATCGTCCCAGGGCTTATGCTGACTTCGCCTTTCGTCATCGCCTTTACCTCTTGCCCGATGCCGTATCCGTGCTGAGGCTCCTGCAGGCAGAACAGTATATAAAAGGCTGTCTCCGACATTGGGACGTAAACCCTCTTTAGTTTTGAATCCATTTGCTCCTCCTATATCAAGCTTTGATATATCGCATCTCGATATATGAAGTATATCGCGGTTCGATATATATGTCAATAGCATTATAAAAAAGAAGATATATGTCCTACACTCGTTGATTTTTCAATAAAATTCGGTGTTTTTACAAACTCGTTTTGTCCGTGAAGTTGTTTTATTTTGTATTGCCCTAATATATTTAGGCATTAAAAGAAGGAACCGCCTAGCGATTCCTTTTGCATTTTACAATTTAGACAACTGTCCCTTTTGATCCATTTTTGTATATATAACAGCTATCACATATACTTCTGATTTTTTATCATTAATCCAATAATAAATATAATAATTATTTATTTTCAGCTTTCGGTAACCTAAGTCTCTCCATGGCGCTTCATCTATCCTTTTTATCCTATACGGCATAAACTCTAGTTTCTTAATCCCACTTCTAAGCAAGCTCAGTGTATTAATCGCCATCTCAGGTGAATTTAATTGTTGTATGTAATAGTTTTTAATAGAACAAAGATGCCCCTCTGCTTGCTCAGTAATGTAAATTCTGTATTGCCGCATCATATTCCTTTCTCAAGAATATCAAACACCTCATCTACATCCTTTGATTTGCCTTCCGCAGCCTGCATATATCCAGTTCTCATAATTAAATTAAAATCATTATCATTCATATTTTCTCTGACTGGAACATTGTTCGGAATAGTTAAAGAGAACGGAATGCCATTATTTAATATTATTTGTCTATAAAACATATCTATCGCAGTCGCTGTTGGAACTCCAATAGTTTCCAGTATTTGTTCCGCTTGTTTCTTGATATCTTTCTGTATTCTCACATTAACACTTGCATTCTTTGTTGCTGACATATTTATCACCTTCCTTTTAGAAATTATGAACTATTGTATTGCTTTTTGCAATACAATTTCTGTTATATTCCCTTGATTAACTTCAATCAGCAACACTGTTATATAAGTTCAACTAATTATTACACACTTTCCAGTTCCCTTTAGCACAAAGTTTGTAATAAAAAACCGCAGGAAGATTCCCGCGGTTTCTTTGCTCATAAATATTTACGTTAAAATCCACTATTCGTAGAACTTAACTCTTTCCGATATATCCTCTTTGTCTTTCGGCGCTGGCTCCATAACGATTCCACCAAATGGCATCTGAGCAACGAGCTTCCAGCTCTCTGGCAGTCCAAACTTCTCACGTACGAAATCATCAATAACTGGATTATAGTGCTGGATATTCGCACCAACACCGAGCTCACGCAGCGCACTCCAGATATTAATCTGAAGCATACCATTTGCCTGATTCGCCCATACCGGAAAGTTCTCGGCATATGCAGCAAACTTCTCCTGTAATCCACGCACTACCTCTTCATCGTAGAAATACAGAATCGTCCCTGCCGCAGCCTTGAACCCATCTATCTTCTCTCTCGCGACTTTGCCGTCAAACACATCATAGATGCCGTCCCACAGCTCATCCTGCTTCTCACCAAGCGCAACAACCACGCGAGCACTCTTCATGTTAAACGCATCAGGTACTAGCTCCGTGACTTCATCTATAAGCTTATGAATTTCATCTGTGCTCACCGGTAGCTCTTTGTTAAGTTGGTAGTAGCTTCTTCTCTGCTTTAGTCCTTCGTAAATGTTCATCTATGTCCTCCAAATCCCTTTATGTGTACTGTGAATTATCTTTTCTTCCATATGATTAACGCATATCTACTAAATTCATTCTGTCGGTCTTTAATTTCCTCAGGACCCCAGGTCTCATAATTACAAAGATCTCTATTTGGTTCTATTTTAGACTCTCTATAATATTCTTTTTTTTCATCAAATGGCTTATTTGACATCTTTATATTGTAATTTCCAGACATCAATGCAAGGTTACCAAATCTCCATAAATATTCTGAGTGAACGTCCTCTGAGACGCTATCCCACAATTCCTTGTTGACAGGCATTATGTGTTCAACGTGCACATCACTAGTATCAATATTTATCTCCATTGATTTATCCAAATATGAGTGTATCTTCGACAGAGCATATCTAACGATAGCTTTGCGGCTTGATGGAACAGTCCAATAATAAAACGCACTATTAAATTGATCATCATCAACCATTTTTGCCCCAATTTTGTTTACAATGTCATCTACGCTCTCTATTTTCCCATCATATATTGATTTTGCTAAATCTGAAAAGAACCTTTCTCCTTCATTTGCAGTTTGTCCGCAAACTGTAAAATTCCTAAATACATATGATTCAATTGCACCTATAACACAGGATATATCGTCTATTTTATAGTTTTTTGTGCGTATCATTGCTATAACTACAGGATAAAAGGTTTTAGCTTTAAGAGTTTTTAAAGCAATAAGTTTTTTGATTAAAGCATCATCAGTAAAGAATATGCATTCTTCTGGTTTATCAATATCATGGTAAACATCTGCAAGGCTTTCTAAATCATCTAGAAAATCTCTACATTCTCTTGGAGTGGTAATTGTTGAACTTATTTTCCTATATAGCGCTTTCTCTCTTGTAAATTCTCTACCCGAATTCCAGAAGTGACGTATATATTTAGTTAAATCTGCACCATCAAGTTTCACATTCATTGAATTCCACTTTTTCTGCGCATCATCAACTTTTCCACATCTACTAAAGATGTAGTTTTTTAACAAGTCTGCAGTTTCAAGTTCTCGTCCTCTGGCGTTTAGCGTTTCGAATATTATAAAAGCCTCTTCTAACTCTGTGGCTTCCATCAACAAAACCTGAAACCTCTCTGTAAAGGCTTTGTAAAATTTATCTAGCTCATCAACTTTGTCCTGTATATCAGCTATTTCTGATATTTCTGCCTTTAATTTGGTGTAGAAAAAAATGAAAGCTTTTCTAAGTCTCTCTTTCGACTTATGTGTTTCCTTTTTTTCTGAAGGCTGTTCTGCTTCAAGTATTTTCTTTATAAAGTAATCATTATCATTATCACATAGATTCATATGATATGTTTCACATTCCTCTATATCACCAATTAATACAGTGATTGCGGAATCTCTTTTATTCGCCTTTTTGCACGTATTAACAGAATCTAGGTAAAGTTGTGCAAATAATATTTGTAGAGCCCTAATGAATATAAATGAGCTTATTGTTCTTTGTTGACCATCAATGATATACCTTTTTTCTATTTTCTTATCATCGTTCCTTGTTTCCTTTTTATGAATTACAACCTGACCAAAAAAATGGACCTCTTCATCTCCATCTTTTACTGATGATAGATCACTCCAAAAGTCAGCAAGTTCATCTTCTCCCCAAGAATATTCTCTTTGATAATTTGGAATATAGTACTGTTTCTTAAGGTAATCTTCCATTGGTATAATGCATACATTTCCTAAGCTCATGATTTTCACTCCTCATATTTTCTACAATCTACTAACAGCGATTGTTTTTCTTTTAATGCACTAAAATTATCATAGCATTTTTTAAAAAATAGATCTATATAAAACCTACAGTCATTTTACTAATAACTCCCACGCAAAAAGCCCGCGCTCACGCGCAGGCTTCCTCTTTAGTTATTCGGTTTTAGCCTGTTTTATCGGCTTTAGTCCATTTTTACTGACCTAATCTGTCGATTACATACAATCAGCCACAACAAAGTCCTAGAATTGCGACTTCTTCACCTTACTAGCATCAAATCCTTGAGGCTTCTTGATTTCCTTTACATCGTTGATGTCACGGTAATATGCTTGATAGTAATCCTCGTTGTCGATTGCTCCTCCAATTTCAGGCACGTCCATCTTGGTAAAAAGCTTTATCCTTGTCTGATAAGGGGTTGGACCGCCCTTGCCCTTCTTCATCACGAGGTGAATTTCAATCTTACAAGACTTTACATCCTTCTTACCCTTTTTAAGCATTTTGCTTTTAGGAATAATTGCTACCTGAAGCTTAGCCATCTGATCCAGATTGTTGCTCACATCACCCTTATAATCAAGATAGTAATGGTTCTCGTCCTCAGTCAGCTTAAACTTGTCCGCATATTTCTCGTATATATCTAAGAAAGTCTTGCTATTACCTATCTCTGGAGGATTTATATCCTTTGCCTCTTTCCAGACCCACTCATAATTATTAGTTACCGAAGATGAGCCGATATATACCTTCTTAGGCTTTGGGGAGTATATCTTATCACTCTTAAATATGAAGTCCGAACTTCCAAATTTTATCAGTTTCTCATCAACATCCTCAGGTTCCTGAACATTAGAACTACCTTCTGAGTAATATTCGCTGAAGACCTGCGGGTCAAGCTGCATCTTACCTTGTCTAACCTGTGATTCTCCCCTGAACAGTCTATCTGATCCCTGAGATGCTACGTATCTCCTATAGGTATGGATCTCATAATCAAGGTTTTCAACCTTTTGCATCTTCTTTACAAATGTCTTAACATCGCCTTTTCCACCGCAGGCTGAAAGGGTTAGGACCATCATCACAGCGATGACTACTAAAACTATTTTTCGTTTCTGTCTCATTTTATTGCCCCCCTAGTAACCTTTAGCCTTATCAATGCCCTTAGGTTCTTCAACACGTACGCCAGTGTTCTGATCGCTATATTTTGCCACGCCCTTGAATTTACCGCTAACTGCACTGCTATCAAAATTACCAGTATACTTGAATGACAGCGGCTTATTATCCTCCTTAGAAACGGTTAATTCAGCAACCAGCTTTCCTGTGTCGGTACTAGAGCTAATAATGATTGGCCTGAACATTGCACCAAAGAAGAGGTCACCATTTTCATCTAGAAGCTTCATATCCGTCGTCTCAAAGCGAAGTGTGTAAGTCTTCTTATCCTCTTTAACTGTGATGTCTTTCTTCTTTGTTTGTAGAAAAGCGATGAAATCGCGGTTGAATCCGGTTGGCTGATTGCGCCACTTACTGGTATAAATATCCTGTTTCCAAGCCTTATCGCCTTTTTCTTTTTTAAACTCTGATCCGTCGGTTCCGTAGATTTCTCTAGACCCCTTTTTGGAATCATTTGCATAATTTAGCTTTCCACGGGCTCTAACTGGCCCCATCTCAAAGGTTCCCTTATACGAGTACTTGTTAAAGCCTTCTGCCTTCTGTCCCTCTGATGGTTGATGGCGGACATAGTCAGTTTTAGCTTCTATCTGAACCTTTCCGTCATCTAGATTGTAAAAGGCATCTAGCCCCTTATCAATTTTCTGTTCTTTGGTTAGATTCTTGCCACTTCCATTGCCGCCAGACTGTCCGCATCCAGCAAGCCCAAGCAAAGCGATCAAGCTGATAACCAATATGACTGTTCTTTTCTTGTAACCTGTCATATTCTACCTCCTATCTGTAAAATACCCCCGTGCATAGGTTGCTTATAATCATAACCTAATTTGTCCAGTTTTTCAATCGAGCATAAGCTATAATAATCTGAAGCAGCTTAAATTCCTGCAGGCTTCTCAATACTATTAATTTTATTAATATCGCGATAGGAAACTATGAAATTATCCTCATTTGCTAGTTTAGCTCCTGCTCCATCGGTCTCGCCCTTTGCCTTGATCTGTATGCGAGCCTCGCTTGGTACCATTTTTTCACCGGTAGTCTTATCCTTCTTAGCTATCACAAGGTGTATGCGAAGCTTTACCGATTTAACGTACCGTTTACCTGATTTAAATACCTTGTTCTCTGCGAATGTCTGCTGTGCTTTACCCACCTGTTCAAAGTCTTTAGATACATCGCCACTGTAATCAAGGTATATGTAGTTATCATCTTCTGTCTTCTTAAACTTGTTAGCATACTTCTCGTATAGCTTAAGAATGTCTTCGCTACGGCCGACCTCAGGAGCAGCGACATCGTCCTTATCTATCCATACCCATCCATTTTCCTTTGGTGAGGTAAATCCTTTATACCCCTTATTAGGCTCTGGAGAATAGATTCTCGCATAGCTGTTCAGGTCGTCGGCACTTGCAAATATACGTTTCGCCTTCGCTATCCTGCCATCCTCGTTAGTAGTGCCATATCCGCTTAACACATACTCACTGAATACCTGAGGGTCGAATTGAATCTGTCCCTGCCTGATGGTCGTATCGGAGCTAAACTTCTTCATATACTTGTTAGCAGCGCTGTTCTTGTTATATACGGTAACTTCGTATTCTAAGTTCTTTGCGTTACGCAGCTTATCGATAAAAGTATTTACATCAGATCCCGAACTCTTCTTAAAAGACATGAGGGATAAGCTCAAAACAAACGCGAATGCAATCACAACTAATTTCTGTATCTTGTTCATCATAATCCCCCTTTCTACTTACTTGCGGCGCTGCTGATGCCGCTTGGAACTTCAACTCGTACACCTGAATTTTGCTTGGAATACTTGAAGTTACCCTTAAACTTAACTGTTATCTGCGGACTTTCCTGTTCGCATATGTACTTAACCGACATAGGTTTAAAGCCTTTCTTAGAGACTGTAAGCTCAATCTTCAATTTGTCATTCGTGTCATTGTCGGTGTAAATAGGTCCGTTGTAGCTTCCGCCAACTAGGATGTCACCATTAGCCCCAAGCAGCTTAACATCGTCAGTCTCATATACGAGTGTAAAGCTATCCTTATCGTCTGTGACCTTTATGTCCTTTTTCTTCGTCTTCAGGAATTCAATAGCTTCTCTATTTATTCCAATCGGCTTGTGATAACGAAGTCTCTTTGATTTTTCTGTGTAATTAACCCACTCTGAATCGTTTACATTTTTTGAGTAATGTGAGATCGCATCGTTATAGAAATCGTTTTTGTTTTTACCATCATAGTAAACACCAAGCAGGTGGTCTGGGCTCTCTTCAAAATCCCCCTTAAAGGTGAGAGTAGCGTCGAACTTTGACTGCTGTCCCTCCTGTGGTGATTTCAATTCGTACTTAAGATGGTTCTTCATCTCAATTTTTCCGTTCTTGAGATGCTCGAAAGCATCCAGTCCCTTGTCAATCTTCTCTTCTTCAGACAAGCTGCCATATTCGCCTTTCTTTCCACAGCCCACAAGCCCAAGTAGAGCTATCAGGCCGATTATCAATATGACTGTTCTTTTCTTATAACCTGTCATATTCTACCTCCTCTTTGTAAAATACCCCCGTGCATAGGTTACTTGTAATGATAATATACTTTTATGCATATAACAAGAAAGCGCAAGCCTATGCACCGGACCTAAAAGTCTCTCATGCCGTAGAACTCACGCTTTAGATGATGGTTTCGGCCTTATGAAAATTATAAATTCATAAGGCTATTTTAATAATTATTTTTTTATATTCGCGATTACTCGCTTCTGAGTGCCTCCACTGGATCGCGTTTGGAAGCAGATCTAGATGGAATCAGTCCCGCAATATATGTTAGGAATACAGATATCCCTATCAGCACGAGCGCAGCACCAATCGGCAGCCTCATAATTCGTTCGACATTAAATGACGAAAGCACAACCGCATTGATTGGAATACTCACGAGGTAAACGAAAAGTATCGCAAATACACCAGATAGCAGTCCTTCGATGAATGTCTCAGCGTTGAAAATATTTGCAATATTTCGCTTCGAAGCACCCATTGCGCGTAGAATTCCAATTTCCTTCCTGCGCTCCAGTACAGATATGTAAGTGATGATTCCTATCATGATTGAGCTTACAATCAGTGACACACTGATAAATGCCACTAGCACATAGCTTATCATATTTATGATATCAGTGACCGAAGACATGAGCGTACCCATGATATCAGTGTATGTGATAACGCGCGACTTGTGTCCAGACCTCTTCATACGGGCATTATAGCTATCTATGCCCTCGATTACCTTGTCCTTCCGTTCAAAGCTGCTAGGATATATCGAAATAGATTCAGGGTTTGATTTGTCCGCATATCCCATCTTCTTGAGGTTAGAATCGTATGTAACGATGCCGTTATTCATGAACTGCGAGAACAGTGCTGCCATCTGCGTCTCGTCCATATTCAGCGAAAATGCTTTTGCAAACGCCGAAGGATTAACACTAAATGCACTCTTCATAGCACTAGCCATATCACCGTTCATAGTCGCACCACTGCTAATCTGCGCGCCTAGTTGCTTCTGCATCTCGGTCATCACTTGATTCATGAATCTACCCATAATCTTGGCCATCCTACCCTGCATGTAATTGGTAAGTGCTCTCTCAACCGTTCCCCGAAGATCACTTCTATTAAGATTCTGTGCTATGCGAGTTGCCGTGCTTGAAATTGCTGTCCTCGAATTAGTGCTCGATAGATATGCGTTTATTATCTCGCTCTGTGCTGCCCCTGGATGATTATTCGCATAGTCGCTTGCAAATGCCGGATAACCAGCGAGCAGTGTTGCGATGAGCTGACTCGTCTCTGTGGTAATCATCGACTGCTCGGCTGGAGTCAGAGTGATATTTTGTTGCTGCAGATATGCTGGGAACTCTGCCAGTTCCTGCATTATGTCGCTCATCATGTTCTGGGCTAGGCTCGTCGTATTAACTTTGGACAACGCCTTAGAGTAGTCGATATTCGCCAGCGGACTCATACCAAATGCTTTCTGAAGCTTTGATGCATCGAATTTAAATGCGCTCGCCAGCATGGATTGATTTATACTGAACAATTTGCTCATATCGAACGATGCCCCGTTTTCTTCCTTGAGCGCTTCGAATGTCTTGCCTGTGAATACATCAACTTCAGGATTTGCAAGCTGCTGCTTAACTATATCTGCATCCTTCATTCTGTCGATAATCTGCGAAGTTAAGGATGGCAGATATCCGACACCTGGCTGAAGGGCATTGGATCTAGTCTTGCCGTTCGGCTTAATTACACCCACAACTTTAAGCTTGATTCCATTTTCCAGCTTGCCGACCATGAACGCCTTGTTCTTCGATTGATCGAGCCATGTACCTGCTATAGAGTTATACGAATAAATCTCGCCCGGAGAAATCACACTGTAGCTGAGCTTTAGAGCATCTCTGTATCTAAAAGGCTTTTGCTTCTCTGTGTTCATCTCAAGCTTTCCCGTCTCTCTGTACTTGATCATGGCGCGGTCATACTCTTTACGGTCGTAATATCCGAGCTGATATAGAGTGAAATCAGGGATTGAGCCATCCTTATTTAAAACGAGCACTGCTTCTGTTGACTCCTTAGGCCACTTTCCAGCAACTACCTCGTACTGCTGTTTCAGAAGCTTTTCGTCATCGAGCATCTGGTAGAAGCCCGTGTTGCTCGAATTCTGGATTCCAAAGCTCTCATAGTTCGCATCCATGCCATCAGTCGAATTGACCTGCACTGGATCTGATTCACTCTTGGTCTGGTAGATAAGCGGTGTGATTCCGTAATTGTATGTTATCACCGAGGCGTTTCGGCGGACCTTGTTGCCCTTTGAGTCAAGATACTTCTTGAAGGCAACTAGGTCATTTTTTCTTGTGCTGCCAAAGACGTTGCCGAGCACGTTTCTCTGCTTGATTTCTGTATTCTCGGCTTTGGCTGCACTCTTTGACCTATCTGAACCGTTATGTGCCTCTGAACCATCATCTGACCCAGAGACGCTTTCTGCATCAGAGGACTTGCTTTTATCCTTGTCTTCATCCTTGTCCTTTGACATCCCAGTCATTCCTGCAAACATGCTAGAGATATCTGCTGCATTCTTGGAAATAGTTAGCGGATATGATGAGAGAGTATCTTCCTCGACCTTAGCTATGTATCCGTTTACACCATTTGAGAGTGCTAAAATCGCTGCAATTCCAATAATTCCAATCGATCCTGCAAAAGCTGTTAAAGCCGTACGTCCCTTCTTGCTCATCAGATTGGAGAACGAAAGCGAGAGTGCCGTGCGGAAGCTCATCGAAGTCTTAGTTCCGACATCCGATTCGCCTATTTTCGTTCTTGCGCTACTCTTTAGTTCCTCTGTTGTAACTGGTTTCTTATCTTCGAGAATCGAACCATCTTTAAGCGTGATAATCCTATTCGCATATTGTTCAGCAAGCGATGGATTATGTGTAACCATGATTACGAGCCTATCCTTGGCAATCTCCTGTAACAGGTTCATAACCTGGATACCAGTCTCAGTATCTAGCGCGCCTGTCGGTTCATCCGCTAGTACGATTTCTGGGTTATTTACAAGAGCTCTTGCAATCGCCACTCGCTGCATCTGCCCACCAGAAAGCTGGCTCGGCTTCTTATTCTCATGACCTTTAAGCCCAACCTTCTCAAGCGCCTCTATAGCCCTTGTACGCCTCTCCTCGGCACCTACACCAGTCAATGTCATAGCTAGCTCTACGTTAGCCCTCACTGTCTGATGTGGTATTAGATTGTAGCTCTGGAATACAAATCCAATTTTATGGTTCCTGTATGTATCCCAATCAGCGGACTTATACTCCCTAGTCGACGTACCGTTTATAATAATCTCGCCTGAATCTGCAGTATCGAGGCCACCGAGGATATTGAGCAGCGTCGTCTTGCCAGATCCTGATGGACCTAGAACTGCGACAAATTCATTGTCTCTGAATGTGACCGATATACCATCTAACGCTCTCTGTACGAAGTCACCCGTCTTGTATTCTTTTCTAAGCTCTCTTACTTCAATCATAAATATATCCTATATATAAAAAGGGCTTCGGCGAACCGAAGCCCAGATAAGCCGTATGGACTATCTCCTTAGTAGTTTTCTGCGTGAACCTCAAAGAATGACTGTGGGTGATTGCAAACTGGGCAAACCTCTGGAGCCTTAGTTCCAACACAGATGTGTCCGCAGTTGCGGCACTCCCATACCTTAACATCACTCTTCTCAAATACTTCCTTCATCTCTACGTTCTTAAGAAGTGCACGGTATCTCTCTTCGTGGTGCTTCTCAACCTCTCCAACGAGACGGAATCTTGCTGCTAGCTCTGGGAATCCCTCTTCCTCAGCAGTCTTAGCGAAGCCCTCGTACATGTCTGTCCACTCATAGTTCTCACCATTAGCAGCATCCTCTAGGTTGTATGCTGTATCGCCAACTCCGTCGTTGAGCTCCTTGTACCAAAGCTTAGCATGCTCTCTCTCGTTAGCTGCTGTCTTCAGAAAGATATCTGCAATCTGCTCAAAACCATCCTTCTTAGCTCTTGATGCAAAATATGTATACTTATTAGTCGCCTGTGATTCACCAGCAAAAGCTGCTTCTAGATTCTTCTCTGTCTGTGTACCTGCGTACTTATTCTTAGCCATAATAATTACCCTCCTTAAAAAATTTCGTTAATCAATCATGCAGTAACCAGCTGCATTTACTTTCAAACTAATTATACATGTATTAGACTAATTGTGCAAAACTATTTTATGAATTATTCTTCACGCAGATGCACGTTTTGAAGTGCAAAATTCCCCTTCCCTCATATCATATGTGGTATAATCTCTTATCTTTCGTTTAACTGTAGTTATGTTAGGGGGAGCTAAATATCAGTAGACATGGAGGAGAAAGGATATATCTAATGACAGAAAACATGACGAAACAATACGGATTTAGGGACAATATATTCTGGATCTGGGCGCTAACTTTCCTGCTCACAATAGGCGGTGATTTAATATCATTTATTCCCATTAACTACACGCTGTTCAGCGATGCTTATACGAATACTTTCAATCTATATATAACATTTTGGGGAATATGGTTTGTCTTCCTAATCGCCATTTTAAGCATCAAAGACAATCGTTATATACTAGGGGCGTTAAAGTATCGAAAGAACGGAAACAATATCAAGAACCTCCTTATTGGTTTCGCAGCTGGATTTGTCATGAACGGCGCCTGTGCACTAACTGCGTATCTTCACGGAGATATTAAGCTCAGCTTCGCGAAATTCGAGTTGTTCCCGATACTCCTCATGTTTATCGCGGTATTCGTCCAGTCTTCTGCAGAGGAACTTATATGCCGTGGATTCATGTATCAGAGAGTGTTACAGAGGTATTCAAATCCTTGGGTAGCGATATTGGTGACTTCTTTATTTTTTATGGCGCTTCACCTTGGAAATGATCACGTTTCATTTTTCCCACTTCTCGATATATTCCTCACAGGTTTGTTATTCGCGCTAATGATTCATTACTTCAACAGCATATGGATGGCGATGGCTTGCCACACGACCTGGAACTTCAATCAGAATATACTGCTAGGTCTGCCAAATAGCGGCGAAGTATCATCCTATTCGATATTCGTTCTCGACACTAAGCATGATGCAAATAGCTTCGCATACAATACTGGTTTTGGGCTAGAAGGGACTATCATGTCGGTTGTAGTGATGCTAATCAGTATAGCAATCATATTTTATGCACATAAAATATCCGAAGGCAAAAAATCATTATCATTATAGCAAGAGTTTTAAATAGACAAACCAAAAGCCGGAGGCTCATGCCCCCGGCTTTTGGCGATTAACAAAATGACTTAAATATGTAGGTTGAAAGTATGATTATTATGGTTTGGATATATTTGCTTATGGTTATTAAGCATAATTATGTTTATATTATCTGTACGATTATTCGAATGTGCCGTCTATGGCCACAAGCTCGCGCTTTAGGTATGATTAAGCGTTTGCTAGTGCTTCTCCGAGTGCCTTGCACTGTGCTAGACCTGCATCATCAGGCTCGTTGTTGCAGATAACTGGCTCTTCTACAACTACTGCGCCAGCTTCTTCCATACGATCCTTCCAAGAACGCATCCACTCGCCATCGCCCCAATCGTACGATCCGAATAGAACAACCTTCTTGCCTGAACAGCAACCTTCTAGCTCTGCGATGAATGGTTCAAACTCTTCCTCTTCGAGTACCTCTGCTCCCATAGCAGGGCATCCTAGAGCAAGCTTGTCCTCACCCTTTACATCTGCAACGCTTACCTCAGATACAGACACAACCTTAGCATCTGCACCGATGCCTTCGCCAACGGCGTTAGCCATTGCCTCAGTGTTGCCTGTAGCACTCCAATATACAACGTACATGTAAACACCTCCTGGTAATTATATACTACTTTGTTAGTTATCTCTAACTAACGCTTATTATATTAGAGAGCTCTAACTTTGTAAAGGGGTTTTTCTAACTTTTTTTATATTTATATAGAAATGCAAAGGACGAGCACTCTTAGCTCGCCCTCCGCATTTTAGGAATATAGAGAAAATGTTACTTATGGTATGTTCCCTAATGGAACGCTCTACCATACTTGCTTCTATTATATGCCATCTTGATTAAACCATAAGATATGACCATGCATCCTCCCGAAATTATAAATCCAACTGTTGCACTTACCATATCATATTCCTCCTTAATCAAGATTTTTTATTTATATAATCATTTCTTGTTTTGTTATCTCCATTCTATCTTATTCCATAACTTTGTCAAGACTTTATCACATATTTTTGTGATAAATTTATCAGCTATATATACAATATCGATTTATCAAAAGAGCAGACATCCTTAATGCCCGTGTACATCATGAGCTCCGACAGTTGCTGATTCATCTCTGCAACCTTCTTGGTTACGCCCTCTCTTCCTTCCTTGAGCAGCGGTCCAAGTATTCCGCGTCCTACAGCAACCGCATCTGCACCCAGTGCGAGAAGCTTATACGCATCATATCCAGTGTCGATTGAGCAATCAGCAAATATCACTACGCCGCTTCCCTCTAAAGCCTCTTTGATTTTTGGGAGTATCTGAGCTGGAGCGATTCCGAACGGTACTCTTCCGTGGTGATGCGATACGACTATCGCTTTACAGCCTGCATCCTTAGCCTTAACCGCATCTTGAACAGATAGAACGCCTTTTGCAACAAATGGAAGTTCAGTTGCCGCTACATACTTCTCGAGATCTTCCTGCATAACGGGTCCGAGAGGAAATCCGTCTACAACGTCGTATTTGCCATCCGTACCTGGTACGTGGTCAATATCAATACCTACAGCGATTGCCCCGTGCTCTTCAGCAAACTTTATCTCATCTAGAATCTTATCATGATTCATGAATGGCTTTATTATCCTCACCGTCTTCGCACCGACAGCAGCGATTTCTGCATATTCATCATTCGGTTCCATGCCGACCCAGTTTAAAGCATTTAGCTCCAAAGCTGCCTCTGCATACTGAGCCATCGGTTTCTTGCCATCCTTACCAACTTTGTTGAGATGCGAAAAAGCAGGCATCATAATCGGTGATGAAAATTTCTCTCCAAATATTTCACAGCCTAGGTCCGGAAGAACTGCATCGATCACCCTCATCTCCACGTGAATACTGTCTAGATACGCCCTGTTATATACGTTCGCATCATCTGCCTTGCCACTTGTAACAGGTATCAACCCCTTAGGTCCTGGCCAGGGGCTCTTAATCTCACTCATAGTACCCTCCATAATTTCCTTCATATCATTAAAAATTTACATTATAACTATTCGTTATGCCACAAAGATTGTGATTATCGTGTAAGCGATTAGTGCAACTACAAGAAATAGCGAGATAAATGCTGACATGTAGCTCTCATCATCCTCACAAGTAACGAGCGCCTGTACCTGAAGCGGAACTGGGAATCCTGTTGGGCACATGAAATAAAGCAGAATGGCAATCTCAAACACCTTCTCGGATACGAGCGCTGGGAATATCACATAGAACAGACCGATTATTATCGAGCAGAGCACAAGTCTCACTATGGCAAGCCTTAACAGCGAAGAAAGCATCTCTTTCTCAAATTTCAGCTCGTACCCCAGCGTAAATAGGATAATGCCTGTTATCGGAGTTATAACGAGCTCCATCGTTGAATTGAATGTAGACTCGAGCCCCATGTCCATAATCATCTTATGAAGTCCCGTAAGGTTCATGAACACTCCCCCGATAACCGATACCATGAACGAGCTTGTAAAAATCTTCTTTAACAGCTCCTTCCACTCGACCTGGCCAACGACTTTCTTAGTCACAAGAATCGGTAGCACTCCAAAGTTAATCAAGATGCCAGCAACGTCAAATGTGACGATATTAACCGCATGTGCCGCTCCGACTATAGATATGTATAGTGGTAGAGCTACGTTCCCACCTTCGCAAGTCACTAGTAAGTATGGCGAGATATGCGCAAACTTTTTGCCGGTGAACGAAGTTAGCTTAAACCCTATAAACAGCACGATTAGCCAGATTATATCCATATATATAATCTGGATTAGAAATGTACTCTTGAGCTCGGATGTCACAAGCACTTTGTATACTAGTAACGGAAATAATATTGTAAATACTAATTTCTTTGCACCTTCGTTCTGTGCAAATGTAATCCACTGTCTTTTTCTTGCCAGCAGCCCTAAAAAGAGCATGAAAAATACTGGAAATAATGCCTCTACTGCTTTCATATATACCTACCTAATCATCATTACATGTCGATAGAAAGAAAAGATTTTATACAATTAATTAACGTGCTATTAAGATGATTATACTGGTTATTCTAGTGCCGTCAATAGTATTATCCATATAAAGCTGGTTTCTAATCAACCGACTTTAATGCGTCTAGCATATTGAGTTTTCTAATCATGCGATTTACATAAACGCATAGCACACAGAGTATTCCTATAACTGCTATGCTCGGAACTATATATCCCCATAACTCTATATTGGGCGTAAACATAACGTGCGGTGGGGCTACATATGCGATTATAAAATCATGCAGCATTTTGCCCGATATAAGCCCTAAAACAATACCGATAATTGATAGAATGACAGTTTCACGGTAGATGTACATAGTGGCTTCTTTGTTAAGAAATCCGAGTACCTTAACTGTAGATATCTCGCGGACCCGCTCTACCATATTTATGTTAGTTAAATTATAGAGAATAACTATGGCTAGTAGCATCGACATTATCGTCAAAACGAGCATCACTGACAGCAACGATTTAGATACCCCACGGACCTGGTCTATTATATTGAGATTATGAGCTACTCCTTTAACACCTTCTAGATTCATGAATTTTGATGCCACATTCGCAATTTCACTCTTCTCATTGACCTTGACCAAATAGCTGTTAGCCGCAGGAGACTCACCCCATACCTGCGAGTAGTAATCGTCACTAACAAACACATAATGTCCTGCATACATCTCAGCAATTTCACTGACTCTAACGGCATATGTCTTGCCTCCGTCGTTAAGATTAAATGTGTCTCCCTTCGATACCCCTAGCAGCTTTGCTAGCTTTTCTGTAATTACAACTCCATTCTTTGGTAAAGCAATAGAATTATGTAGGTCTTTTGTCTTTATATCAATGAGAGGGGCAAAGCTTTTCTCAGATGTCGCCATGATGGTAATATCTTGCTCATCATCCACCCCTTTTATCTGCTGTGATACCTGCTTAATATACACATCTTCATATTTTGCAACACTTGATGATTTTAGAACCTTATCAAGTTTAATTTGCTCATCGTTTGTAATTCCCTCGGACTTTGTAACGACTACATCATGTTTTATAAGATCTCCAAACTGCCTTCCCTCTATATCATTGACCGAAGACGAAATCCCAAGACCAGCACAGAGCAGCGCAACTGATCCGATGACTCCGAATATTGTCATTAACATTCGCTGCTTATATCTAAATATATTTCTTGCAGTAACTTTCTGAATGAAACTCATCCTCTTCCATATGAATTTTACCCGCTCTATCAAAATCCTTGAGCTACTGCTTGGCGGCTTGGGAAGTAGCAGCTGTGCTGCATTTGCCTTAAATTCTCGATGTACAATGGCAAGCACTGGCAAAACCGTACACGATAGTGAAAGAAAAACTGCAATACCTACAATGGTCCAATTAAATTTAAGTGCCGGAATAGGCATAGTCATATTTGCCATCAGCGATGAACACAAAACATATGGAATTCCATACGTCCCAAGAAGCACTCCAAGGAATGACCCGATTCCACCTGAACAGAGACCGAAAGTAACAAACTGCTTAGTCACATCCTGCTCAGTATAGCCGAGCGCTTTCATAACCCCTGCATTGGTGCGTTCTTCATAAACAAATCGTGTCATGTTAGCCACAGTTACGAGTGCTGCCACTAAGTACAGAACAATGGGGAACACATTTCCCACCTTACCTACACCAAACGACATATTCCTTAGCATTTTTACCCCGTCGCTACCAGGCATCGTCCTATATGTATAGACATGATATTCAGGTTCAGGTACTGATATCTTCAAAGGATAATTCTCTTTTCCATCAATGTGATTTTCGCCTATCTTTGCTTGACCTGTGTAAAAACCGCTGGTGTTACTCCCCGCCATCCCCTTTTCGTATTGTGCTCTTAGATTTTTTTCTAGCTCTATCTTTCTATCGGCAGCATTATCACTCAATAATTTTTCCAGCTCTTTGCTGTGCTTTTTTAGCTTATGGGTATACGAATCTCCAAATCTATCAACATCCTTTAGATCTTTAAATCTTATTCTAGCTATCACTGGAACATTCTGCTTAAAAGCAGACTTTGATACAACTGCATATCCCGAAAGCGCACCAGTTCCTGCGTTTGATGGTCCTAGCGTATTATCAGCGATAATTTCAGTTGAGTTTATAAAGCCTGTAACCCTGTATGTATGTCGCTTTAGTTGCTCTGTAACTCCTCTTTTTTCTGCAAATTCAATGATATCACCTATTTTATATTTTCCTCTATACCTATCTGTAAGCGCGATTTCGTCTTCCCGTGCTGGCATCTTTCCCCTGACTACCTCAAACTTCGATAACTTACGAGGTGCTGAGTATATGCGTATAGCTGATGAGGAATTTGCAATGGTCGTATCTACGAAATTCCCGAACTCCACTTCACTTACACCGGGCGCTTCCCTAATTTCCTTCTCATCAGCAGCTCCAAGGCCTTGGCTTCCAATCACCGCTAAGTCCATAGCGCTTAGCCTCTCAAAGTACTCGTTTGCGCTCCTATTGATATCCGGACCCGCAGATTTTAATCCAATTAAAGTCATCGACCCAAGCATAGTTAGCAACATGATAGACAGAAAACGCCCTAGCGATTTTTTAATTAATCTCCTAGTAACTTTCCACATAGTTGTCTTCATACAATACCTACTTCATCTAATATTCTATCGTCTCTATATCTGACGGGTTTTCATTAACTTCAACCGATCTAACCTTGGCATCATGCAAATAAATCACACGGTCAGCAATTGGTGCGATTGCCGAATTGTGCGTCACAATTACGACTGTTACGCCATTTTTCCTAGACATTTCTTGCAAGATATGAAGCACATGTTTTCCAGTCTTATAATCAAGTGCTCCAGTCGGTTCGTCGCAGAGTAAGAGCTTTGGATTCTTTGCAACAGCCCTTGCGATGGAAACTCTCTGTTGCTCCCCGCCAGAAAGCTGTGCTGGGAAATTATCCATTCTGCCCCCTAGCTCCACTGACCTGAGGGTCTCATCAGCATCCTTTGCATCTCTGACGATTTCTAAAGCTAACTCTACATTCTCCCTTGCTGTAAGGTTCGGTATTAGGTTATAGAACTGAAATACGAATCCTATGTCATTTCTTCTATATAGGGTGCGCTCTCTATCGCTGAGCTTGACGATATCAATTCCATCAACAATTACCTCACCCTCGCTAACGGTATCCATCCCTCCTAAGATATTGAGGATTGTGGATTTCCCTGAACCTGAAGCTCCGAGAATAATAACTAATTCACCCTTCTCAATCTCAAAGCTCACATCATTATTTGCTACTATTTCGCTTTCTCCAGAAGCATACCGCTTGAAGCAGTGTCTCATCTCAATATACGCCATTTTTATCCTCTTTTACCACTATACTGACCTTGCGACTTCCACATCATATTCGATTGTATTAAAATTGTAGCTTTAAAGTCATATTTATCAGTCAAGATTATTACTTCTACTCATATGCTAATAATATCACTCTCATCCTAAAATAATAAGGTCTAACCATATAATCTAACATGTATCCGGAGAGTTTCATCAACCAAAAAGCTACCCGATGACTCGGGTAGCTTCCAATATATTATTTACTTATTGCGCCTTTTAATCACAGCGATTAAAAGCCCAAGTACAGCCACTAGGAGAACAACCCCATACAGCATGATATTTGTCATATCACCAGTCTTAGGACCGTGTCTCTTTACGAGCTTCTTACCCGTTTTACTAGGCTTTGGCTTCTCGATGTGGGTATTCGTAATTATAAATCCATTGTCCACATCACCGGTATACGCTGCTGTATAATCCTGCACCTGATCTTCCTTGACGGTATACTTGATTTTGTTTCCGTCCTTATTGACAGGTAGATTATCGAATTCAGCCTTCCAATCACCATTTGCATCCGGTGTAACAGTCTTATCTGCTACTTCATTCCCATCTGCCATAAGGCGAACCTTAATTGATGAAGGTCTGTCTCCGGCTACATCGTTAGCCCACTTCTTTGTAACCTTAACTGTTCTTGTGTATGGTGTGTGCTTGTTGGTAAAGTTGAACCCATCCTGAACGGCCGTGTACTCGTTTACCGAAGCTTCCTTTACAGTGTAAGTAACGACATTTCCCGCCTTGTATTTATCGAGGTTTTCGAACTTATACTTCCAGTTGCTCGATGCATCAGCAGTCGCTGTCTTGCCAGTATCCACGCCATCCGCATATAGTTTGAATGTAACACTGCTTGGTCTGATTCCATCTTGGTCATTCTCATCATCCCAAGTCTTCTTACCAGAAACATTGGTTTTCTCAACCTTATGAGTGTTCTCGATATTATAGCCTGTCACCTTAGATGTGTATCCATCTACAGCAACTTCCTTGACTGTATACTTAATCTCTCTGTTGCTATCGTCGTACTTGAGAACTCTTCCGAACGAATAGTTCCAATTGCCTGCCGCATTAGCAGTCGCAGTCTTGCCAGTGTCATTACCGTCAGCATACAGCTTAACGGTAATCGAGCTTGGACGCTTGCCATCCTGGTCATTTGCATCAACCCATGTCTTAGTTCCTGAAACCTCTACCTTCTCAGGCTCTGGAATAGAAACTGTGATAGCCGATGCTGCGAGCGTAGTAATTGATTTATTACCGCTGATATCGTAATCGAGTACCGGCGATAGAACGTCAATCTTCTCGTTATAGTCATAGGACAGGTCGGATGCTACCTTATATACAACATCTATCGAACCGCCGTCGCCTTCTGCCAAAGGTTTAGTCGAAACTAGATGAACCATATCCGCATCCGCTGGGTCAGTCACTACGTCGTAATCTGAAGCGCTTGGCGCTTTATTGACATTATATGTCTTACCAGGGTGAAGCTTGATGTATTCCACTCGGAAGTTAGGTGAAACATTTACAGAGTCCAGTTTGAGTGGCACATTGCTCTTGCCCTCTGGATTAAAACTCTGTCCGTAGTTTGCATCCTTCTTAAGTCGTGGCACGAATACATTAGCATGATCTAGTCCTTGAGCAGCATTATTTCTAAGAGTAACTCTCAGCGTCGCCTTATCGCCTCTCTTGAGTACTGGCGTAGTATCCGTCTTAGTCTCTGCACTAGTCGGATCATACTTATACTCTTTGTTCTCGCCAGTAGTCTTATCCTCGACAAGAAGCTTTGAGTCACCTCGCACTGCAGCTGCCTGCTGCACTGTAACTCCAGGACCTTCTGATAGCGATACCATGAACTCTCCGGAATTTACCTTGTTATCAAATACGCTCTTTGCCTTGCCATTCTCCGTCTTTGCATATCTGCTGTTGTTAGTCGACCAGTTGCTTCTATCCCACTTCTCAGGCTTAATCACAGCATCGATTTCCTTGAAGTCTTTGGTTGTAAAGGCAAAGAAATCATTGATATGGTAAGTTCCCTTTGCAGCATTTTCATTAGGTGTAACGGTCATGCTTATGTTCATCGACTTGATTGAGAAGTCTGGTTGATACTGACCTCTAGTCTCACTGCCGATATCCACATTGTACTTCCACACCCTGACAGGTGTTCCGTTCACATCTCGATATTCACCTACATACTTAGGACTTCCGAGTGTGCCATTAGTAATGGTTAAATCCTTGTAGTTGAAGCCCTCTGGCATCATCACATATAGCACTGGTTCCTGAAGCGGGTTCCAATCCCAGTTAGCATCGTTGATGCGACCAGTTATCTTGAACTCATCGCCTCCGAGTACCTGCGTTTTATTGATGTTTCCAACACCGTTTAAAACCTCAGGCGCTCTGCTAGTTGCCTTAGTTGTAACCGTATCTGCTGCGGTAGGTGCTTCATCAGAGTTGTAAAAGCTAATCGTGCTTATTACATCGTCCTTCTCACCCTTCTTCCAAGTTCCGAAAACTCCTGCTGGTATGTAGCTCCATCCGTAAAACTCGCCAGGTCCAAGTTTGTTGCCATCTAGGAGATCCTCGTTCGGTCTAATGCCGTCATATCCAGCCGGTAGCTTGCCGATATCTACCTTAATCGACTTAATCGATGTATTGATATCGAGCCCTAGCTTAGTATTCTTGATAAGCGCAGATACTCCACCTGACGTCTCGAGGATGCTAGGATCAGCAGTACCGCTAGTTCCATCGGAAGCAGTCCAGTGAATAGGTCCATACGTCATTCCTGCTTTATAAGGAATAGTCACACCTCTGATGATAGCCTTATTAGTAGTATCTAGCTTCATCTCGATAGTCTTAGCCTTGCGAGATGGGATAGCAAGATCATTCTTGATGAGAAGCGATCCCAATCTTACATTGTAAGAATCATTCTTCTTGTATGACCAGTTTGGAGCACTCTGAACGGTAGTTCTGCTCTTTATGGATTCTGGATCAGATCCATCGATAAGCTGAACTGTGAGATTAGCCACGTTGTTCTTGCTAGTCCTGCCTGCATTTTGTGTATCATTCCACACGGTCTTATGTAAATTCTTAATCTGCACGTTAAAAGAACTTCCATTTGCACGCGTACTGTTTGCGTCAACCTTGATGTGTGGCTTGAATGTAAGTCCGCCGCTATATGAGCCAGGTTCATTCCATGACACTACGGACACTTTGTTATCTCCCACAATCGTAGTCGATTCAACCGTTCCGTTTGCATGATAGAGACCTGTCTCTTCGAGCCCGACGAGCTCAACATCCTTAGGATATACTATTTCGACCGTCGTCTTGCTGTTCGCTTTCGTCAATGCTTTATCGCTGATATTCTGCCATTGATGCGAAAAAGACGTCGACGTCTGGATAATCGAAGTGGTGTTCCCCTTCGAAATAACCTCTGAGCTCTGGTCATTCCAGTACGCATATGTAAATTCATCGGCTGCAATCACATCATAGGACTTTGAATCAGTCGCATTTGTTGTGCTCGTGCCAACCCTAACCTTGATATCGTCAGCTAAAACCTGGTTCTTATCCTGATTTACATACGCCTCATCGACTGTAAATATCATCTCTTTGTGAGAAGCCGCTGCATCAAGACCCTTCTTGGTCTTATACGTAACCTCCCCTGAGCGCGCTTTACTTGAACCAGCCGTCGGATAATTGTATGGTGATGTTCCCGTACCTGTCGGTGTCTTTACAAGTTCTTCAAATCCAGTTGCTGTAATCGGTCCCTGTGTAAATGTAGCACCCGGCAACGACTTGAAATAAAGCCCATTTCCAAGTGTTGCAGTAAAATACGTATCGGAATTTCGTAGCTCCTGCGGAATATTGTAATCCACGTCTAGAGAATACGTCGTTCCGACATTTAGTTTAGGTTTCTGACCAGCCATAAGATCCGCAACAACTGCTCCAGTTTCAGTATTTACAACCTTAACCGAAGTGATTTTGAGGTCTGTAGTCGCTGCACTGACTTCGCCTATGCTCGGTACTGCACCCGTAATAACTACCATCAATGCAAGTACGCAAGATAGCATCTTTGAGATAGTTTTACTCATATTTCCTCCTCTTATAAAATATGCATATAAATCACTATATTTTATCATTATTCGCATATTTATTCAATTTTAGACTTTTTCGGTATAATTTATATTCCCAAGGCTTAAATCTGTTGATAATTCTAGCATCTATAACTGCAGCGATTTTAGACACTAGAAAAGGGCGGTGCCAAATAGCACCGCCCTTTTTATATTGTTCTAAAAAAATACAATGTTATCTGATAGTTATCGTGAACCTAGAGACTCTTTCTTCTCATAAGCAGTCCACCTGTAACAGTGATAGCCGATAGTAATATCAGCCCATACATTCCGATATTATTGCTGTCTCCAGTCTTAGGTGTAAGTCTGCTCTTTGGAGTCTTAGGACCTGGAGTCGATGGTGGAATCTCTGTGTTTGTCACTGTAAATCCATCTTCCTGTGTTCCAGTGACCTTTGCTGTATATCCCGAGACGTCTGCCTCTTTAACGGTATATTCAATCCTATCGCCATCTTCATTGTACTTGCGTACATTTGCGAACTCGCCCTTCCACTGATTTGCAGCATTTAGAACTACTGACTTTCCAGTATCTGCACCGTCCGCATATAGCTTGACAGTTACGGAATCCTTGGCCTTGCCAACCCACTTCTTCTCAACCTTTACAGTCGTCTTGGAGTAGATTCCACTAGCATCTCCCGATGAATCCATAACCTTGTAGTTAGAAACGATTTGTGTGCTCTGTTCGCTAGAAACGAGCTGCGCCAGGTTCTTGAGTAGCGTACCAGGGTGATAAGTCGAACGGTAGGTGAGTATGTACTGCTTCTGAGCAACATTTCCCATCCTTATACTGAACGATCTTCCGTCTGCAGCGAGGTTGAGCTTTCCTGTCAGATTAACGACTGTTGGGGTACCATGCTCATATCCCCTTGCATCTATAGTGGTCTCTGTCAAAACAAAGCTTCCAGGTATATATGTCTCGTCGCCTCGACCATCGGTGAGTTTGTCGGAAATTACAAGGTTAGTCAGCGTGTCTTTCTTGTGATTTATACGTACAACCCAGTTAGCTTCATTAGCACTTGCTGCTGCACTGCCCCACTTACCTAGAACCTCAGGTGGAAGTATTCCAGGGCCATCAACGCGTATAGTCACTGGATAGACCTGAGAGCCAACTGTGACAACGAGCGTGTTGTTTGCATCGATGGTAATCTGACTTAGTTCAAGCTTTGCGGTTATGCTAATCTTGCCCTTTACATCTTCTCTTCCGTTCACCCAATTGTTGAACGTGATTCTAACTTTTCCGCCGCGGTTGTTTGCTCCCGGTGTAATGTGGGCTCTTCCAACCACTGTATTTCCATTCAAATCATATATATCGAAGTCTAGTGCCGCTGCGCCATTTGGATAGAACACCTGATCAGGCAGTTTGATATCGAAATAATCACCTTCACGCATATTAGCGCCATTAGCACTCGCATCCCACTCCATAGCTAGGAAGAATGTATCTCCCTTATATACACTATTCTTGTCTGCTCCAGCAATATTCTGAATAGTAAATTTAGTTACACGTGCTGTCACCTCTCTAGGTGTAGCAGCGTTTACATCCATGCTCGCCAAAGGAAGCATGAGCCCTACTATCATAACTAGAGATAGTAGATATCCAATAAAATCTCTTACTCTTTTCATAATCCTTTCCTTTGCAATTATTTACACGCTAATTTCCTAACTCCTGTTAAGTTTACCAATTATGTATATTTATTTCAATATCATATTACTCACTTTGTATAAAAAAGAGCACGACTGACGACTTTACTCGGCAATCATGCTCGATTTCTTAATTATACACAAGGCAGCTTAAAATATCAGAACTTATAATTATTCACTTATTTTCTTTCTCATTCTGATTAAAAGCGCTAGCCCTGCGAGTGCAAATAGAAGCGCGCCTGCATAGAATACTAGTATTGCGCTATCTCCAGTCTTAGGAAGTCCTGTCTTCTTAGGCTTGTCTGGTGTCTTTGGCACGTTTGGCTTCTCTGGCTCATACGTGTTAGTGATCACAAAGCCAGCCGAATCTCCGGTAACCTTGGTAGTGTATCCACCTACAGCATCTTCCTTTATAGCATACTTAATCTCCTTGCCACCTTTGTACTTAGGTAAGTTTGCAAATGTATGCTTCCAGTTATCGGTCGCTGTGATATCGCGCTCCTCAATCATTTCATCGTTAGCATAAAGCTTTACATGGATCTTGTTAGGACGGCTGCTGATTACACTGTTATCGTTCACCCAAACCTTCTCTACAGGGATATCAATATACTCTGGCTCATGCTTGTTACTGATGTCATAGCCATTTATTGTAGCCGTATATCCATCTACAGCTTCCTCTGTAACTGTGTATGTAATCTCCTGTCCTGACTTGTACTTAGGTAGGTTTGCAAATGTATATGTCCAGTTGCTGTCAGCGTTCACAGTCTTTTCCTGCACCTTTGAGCCATTAGCAAGTAGGTTCACCTTGATTGATGTTGGGCGCTTGCCATCCTGGTTGAAGTTATCGTCCCATGTCTTAGTTCCCGAAACTTCCACCTTCTCCTGCTCCATCGTGTTGGTGATGGTGATGCCTAACTGCTCTGTTGGCGAAGCTGGGTTTACCTGAACAGAATTAGCTGTAACGTCATATGTCTTGCCACTATATGTTACTTTGTTATTTCCGTTCTGGTTAGCTTCCTTCACCGTATAAACGATTGGCGTCTTCGTTGTAGTGCCATCATTATTCTGAACAACAGTGTACTGGCGAAGCTGTGTGAACTTTGCTTTCCAGTTATTCGCTGCTGTCAGCTTAGCGGTCTTACCAGTATCTTCGCCATTGGCATAGAGTTTTACCGTAATTTCGTTAACATCCGGAGTTGCAATTTCATTGCCCTCAGTATCAACCCACTTCTTAGTTGCTTCAACATCCATCTTATCAATCAGCTTGTTAGCAACAACATCAGTCTCTCTGAGCTTAACTTCGTCGTTATATATAACACTGAATGTGTTGTTAGCAACAGCCTCTGATAGCTTAGGATCATAAGTTGGCGCCTTCATCGTGAGGTATGCAGACAGAACTGTGTAAGGCTCCAAAGTCGTACCATTCTTACCTACAATCTTGATAGCCTTAACCTTGGTGTAGTCCCCAGGGTTCTTAGTCCAAGCAGAGCTATTTAGCTCGTTTTTGTCCGTTCTATCAGGGTATCTATCCGTACGGTAATATATATCATACTTATCGCTTACATCTGTAGAACCGATCTTTAGCTCGAGTGGTCCCTGAAGGGTGTTGCTAAATGCAGAATTTCTGCCATCGCCTACATGCGGGAACACATCATACATGAGAATTTTGTCCATCGCCATGTTGTAATAGTTACGAACACTCAGGCGATACTGGAATAAGCCGCTCGTATTTGTAACATCAGCAAAATCCGTTGTTATAGTATTTCTCGTAAACGCCCTTCCGTATACAGCAGCACCGCCTGGAGTATTCGGCTCGAGACTTCTTATGTGCTTATCCGACTGAATACTCTCTACGTTGTTACCAAGAACATTTGCGGTTGCCTTTAGTATAGTCTCATCCACGACACCATTTATATTGATGTCTAGTGTGTCTTTTACGAAGTTGTTCGTGTTATATAGACCAGAGAAATCTGCTGGCGTTCCCTTTGTCCAGTTATCAGCGTAGAAATACACATCATTATTATTATTTAACTGATCATTCTCCGCCTTGCTAGGCATTACGTCATTGTTGACATATAGATCGACAATATCATAAGACATATTCGCATATTCATATACGTAGCCTGAAGGTAGAACAAATTTAACCGCATCGCGGCCAGTCTCGTTATAGTTCTTAATGAACTCCACCGACTGAACTGGTTTCGAACCAACTATCGGGTCAACATGTGTAAGCTGATCATACGAAACACCGGTTGGCAGTAGGTCAACGAATGTTGGATTCTTAAGGTAGCGCGCTCCAGAGAGTGTATCAAGCCTAAAACCTACTCTGGCAGTGAATCTCTCATTTGGCATCCCCACCCTCTGATTGCGAGTTTCCTTACCTAACCACACCTTCTCGGTGAAAGGAGTAAAGTACGAGTTCCAGCTACCAGACAGATCCATCTTCGTCTTGGAGCCATCTTCGTTAACCCTGTTGACATCGGCCTTAACCGTATTGTTGATAGGTCTATCGTTATAGGTTTCCCCAAAAGGATTGATAAACATCATCTTGAGGTTAAACTCTAAGTTTGCCGAAGGTGCGAGTGTGAAATCCTTGAGGTATAGACCCACTCTCTTGTACTTAGGATCAACTGCACCAGCATTTGCAGGATCTAATGTGCCCTGATTAATCTGATCAAGGTATGACTGAAGCTTTGCCTTACTATCAGAATTTACCTCTCCCTTAAATAGCCATGCTGCGCCATTGTTAGTAAGTGGAATAACGTCGTACGTTCCGTCAGCTTTATAGCCTCTTAGTTCTAGCTGCGAGAGATTGAGGTTTGCTCTCGAACCTACACCTACGAGGTTTCCAGTTATCATCGTCATAAATAGACGACCACCAGTGTTCTGAACATCCTCATAAATCTCAATGTCTGTAAGCGGTCTATCGAGCTTGTTAACCAGCTTGATAGCATATTCCAGCTCTTTTACTGCGAGACTGTTCTTATCGAACGGAATGGTAAGCGGACCTTTCTTGCCGAGCATTCCATCGCCGTTGTAGTCATCACCTGCTAAGCGGAAACGTTTCGTATCATCGTCAAAATTGTGTTCATTTCCAGCGACTTTTCCGACAGTAGCCTCAGCTGCGCCCGGGTTAAATGGAATTCCCTGCATCTCTGCAGTGTTCGTAAAGTTTACTCTATTAGATCCATTCATGTACTTTGCACCTGGGAATGACAGCTTGAGATTTGAATAAGCTGGCAGATTATCCCTGATGTAATCGCGCAAATCCCTAACGCCCGTAGGTATGTCGAATCTTAGAGTAACCGTCTTACCGTCGGCGCTTAGAGTCCAGTTAGGGTTCTTTGCAGGATCAAACTTTGCAGTCCTTGTATTGCCTGCGCTATCAACATATGTCGGAAGCTTATCAGTGATTATAATTGAGCGATATGCTCTGTAATCTTGATACAATTTAAAGTTGTAGTTAATATCCGATGCACCATCTTCTGAAATAGACGAAGGATTCGTCCTGCTAGATGCACCAGCATATACGAGCTGGTCGTCAGTCTCTTCTCCTGCAACTATCTTCATGAGCCATGGCTTTGGATAAGTAACACCATAAGTCTTATCCTCAAGTGTAGAAAGCTTAGTGCCATCAGCACTATACATGCGAACTACTGGCTTAAGCTTAAAATCACTAGGTGTAGTCTTGTCTGCAAAGCTCATTACATATGGAAGCTGCAATCTTACCGTGTTGTCTATCTTATTCAGATAAATTCGCTTAATAGTCTTCCCATCGTTAGTCACGATTGTCTCTTCTGACTTGATAATAGGCTGCGTCTTGGCAGCTGGTGTCGCAAAGTTATCCAGATAAGTCCCATCAGCGATATTGTTGGTATCGTTCTGATTCTTCGATGTCTGCTTCGTCGGCACTTCAATCTCGAGGTAGAGTCCCTCGACTGGCTTCGTCAGCGCCGTCGCATCAATCTCAATCCCTGTAGTGATATTCGTCTCTGTCCTTACTGTCGTAGGCGAAGTAGGCTTTAGGTTTAGCGTAAGAGAACCGCTCTGACCAAAATTAATCGTATCAGAGAAAACTGACGCGCTAGTTCCTGATGACGCACCTGAAGCCGCCGCATTTACTGATGGAATACCAGATATCACAGTTGTGATAATCATGGCCATCAAGCACAGTATGGACACCTCTTTGCTTCTAATTGCCTTCATAATCCCTCCTTATAAATACACTTATCTTAAGCTGCACATGCACCAAAAAGCACAGCGCAGCTTTTAACGATATAATGCAAAAACCCTCTATATAACGCACTACTGCATCATATAAGTAATTCTTAACTAATTTCGTTTATTTTACACGAAAGTCCACTATTTTGCAAATTGCACACGCACTACTTAATGTTACAAAATCGATAAAATTGGTATTTACTACAACTTTTCTTTGTTTTTTAGCCTTGTTTTTTTATTGCTTTTGTTACAGTCCAATGTTAGAGCATAGATTGAGGGCATAGCTCCTTAACACATGATAAATTTGAGTCTAAACTCTGCACCATCACCTTCCTCTGAGACTATCTTGAACTCCGCCCTATGAAGCTCCGCAATCTCCCTCACAAATGATAGTCCGAGTCCGAGCCCACTGTTAATTTCTTTATTTCTTGATTCATCGACTTGATAAAACCTATCCGAGATTTTAGCTATATGATCTGGTGATATGCCGATTCCGTCATCCACTACTTTTAAAGTAGCCGTCGTAAGGTCAGTGATTTCCTCGGGTTTCTCGCACTTAAACGATATGTTCTTTTGATTCTCGCCAAAACCTTGCCCTTGATCACGCTCCAACTTTATTAACACCATCGTTTTAGAAAATTTAATCGCATTGCTCACGAGATTATCAAGCACACGGTAAAGCATCAATTTGTGACCATAAATCCATATATCCGATTGAATCTCCATATCAAATTTCAGTCCCGATTCTACCCACTTTCGCTCGTGCTGTCTGCAGTATTCGGTGACGAGCTCCGAAAGCGACAGCCTATCTAAATCAGACCAACATAACTGCTCGGCCTTAGAAAGCTCAAGAATCTGCTCTGTCATATCCTTCATCAGTTTAGCCTGGTGGTTTATTACCTCAAGGGACTCCCTTGCACTCTCTAAATCGTCAGCGTATTTCGCTCCGAACTCACTTTCTGCCATTATCACCGAGAGTGGTGTTCTGAGCTCGTGCGATACGTTCTGATTGAACTGCTTCTCCTTATCGAAATTTTCCTGTATAGAGAAAATCATTTTGTTAAATACATTTGCAAGCCTAGCCGTCTCATCATACGAATGCTTATACAAAGTATTGATGCGCTTCGTATAGTCACGACTCTCCGTGATATCCTCTGCCATTTTAGTAACATCATTTATCGGAAGTAAACCGCGCTTAAGTATTCTTCTACCCCCAAGTGACATTGCAATCATTGAAAGAGGCGCAAGAACAACAATTGCAAGCAGAAATAGTTTCAGCTCATAGCTCAGCCATTTGATGGAATGAATTCCACGAACCCATTTCTGCTCATCTTTGTTATACGTATCAAAGTAATAATAATTTAAGCCATCAGAACTGTACTTCGATATCTCTTCTGATGAAAATGGAGCATTTTCATGAAACCCTTGTGGCAGCGTGCCTCGCTCGAGTTTTTTATCCTTACTGTATATTGCGAAATATACACCGTCGTCATAGGACTCAAAATCATCGAGGTCTGAAGCCATCCCCATCGTTGCTCGTTCGAGCTCTGTTCTGGTTGTATAACTCGACCACGTATCAGAAAGCACAAGCGCTACACTGAACATTGCAATAAATATAGCTGCTACAAATACCGTGTACCAACAAGTAACCCTCGAGACGATGGTTCTATTTCTATTCCTTTTCTTCTGATTTGAATACATATCCCATACCTCTCTTCGTCACTATGACCATCGGATCCTCTAGCTTCTTGCGAATGTTCTTTACCAATACATCGATAATGTTCGACTCACCCTCATAGTCGAAGTCCCAGATATGTTCTCTGATCTGCTCTCTACTCAATATAACATTAGGATGCCTAACCAAACACTCGAGCAGAGCGTACTCCTTGGCTGTAAGGTCTACTAGAGACGAATTCTTGGTAACTGTTTTCTTTATAAAATCTAAGCAACAATCACCAAACTGCACGGTACTCATGAGAAGCTCTCTATTATTGCGTCTCAGCATAACTCTGATGCGTGCGAGGAGCTCATCAAATTCAAAAGGCTTAACGAGGTAATCATCCGCCCCAGCATCTAGCCCAGTCACCTTGTCTTCAAGCGTATCCTTTGCGGTTAGCATGAGGACAGGCGTCTTAATCTGATGATTTCTTAGATACTTAAGCACACCAAGTCCATCAAGTCTAGGCATCATAATATCCGAAATTATTACGTCGTAATTAGTTGCTCTTATGTAGTCAATCGCTTCTTCCCCATCATATGCCGCATCAACACTGTACTGCTGAGTCTTTAGAAGCTTTACTATACTTCTATTAAGCATAACCTCATCTTCGATTACTAACAGCTTCATGGTCTCGCTCCTTTACTTTCTTTATTGTCGCCTATTATATCATCTTATACGCAAAATCTCGGCTAGATAATCTAACCGAGATTTTATATACAATCATACACTATTAACTAGTCATCCTGATCTTCATTTTCTTCTGCTATGAACGCTCCATCGACAGCACTCATCTTTACATCAATCGTCTGTTTACCATCTATTACAGTTACTTTGTATACGAGAGCATTTTCATTAACGTCCAGCTTAAGCTTCATGATAATTGCCTTAGCATATTTTTCTTTCACTAGTGCTTCAGCCTTTGCAAGGTCAACTTGTGGCTTCGCACCTATGAGAGCCTTGTCTTCAGAATCTGAATTGAAGTTATCTGCCTCAACCTTCAGGACTTTCCCTGATTCGCCATCGATTTTATATTCCTTTACAGAATTAGTGTCGCTAACGGTAATTTCATACACTACAGTTTCATTGTCAACATCTATCTCGTATCCTATAACAGTTCCTCCATTCGATTCCTTGAGTGCCGTTTCCTCTGCCTGCTGAACCGTTACTTTCGCCTTACGCACAGCCTTCTCATCATGATTGCTTGAGCATCCAACCGCTGAACCGAGCGCTGAGATAGAAACTGCTAATGCGATAAACTTTGCTAATGTCTTTTTTTTGAAAATCTTTGTCATATCTTTACCTCTTTCTGTTTTAATTTGAAATTAAACTCCTCATCTTTGCTTCTTGTTGTCCATATAATAAATGAGAAAGATGAACGCAAAATGAATCGCAAAACTTTTTTATAAAAAAGAGAGCAACCACATAAAGCAGTCGCTCTCTAGCTTCTTATTTCGTACCGTTCTTTACACGATTCTTCCTAGTGATAATCACCCCTGCCGATATAAGCACGAGTATCACCCCTGCGATATACAGTACGGTTCTCCCAAGGCCGCCAGTCTCAGGTAGCAGGAACCTCATATTCTCAGTATTCTTGATCGTAATAGTTCCTGATGAAACCGCTGCATCCTTTGGCGTCTGAACTTCTGCACCGTTACTATTGCTGTAGCTAGTACCGTAATCTGGCACAGCCGCCTCAACTACGTAGTAACCGTAAGTAACGTCATCGCCATTGTCCGCTTTTCCTGACACCGGTAAATCTGTATAGGTTTTCGTCCAGTTATCTGAAGCTGACAGTGTCTCTCCAGCCTTATAGACCTTCTCTGAAGTCGTCCCGTTCGCACTCGTCGAAACCTGCATCAAGTTGTAGGTGATTGAACCAGCTGAGCGCTGCACCTCTTGTCCATCAGCATCAAACCACTTCTTGTTAACAGTGATTCTGGTCTTAAGCTTTTCATTCTTAACTTTAAAAGTCATACTAGTTCCGCTTAAGGTTACTAGTGGATTGGTCGAAGTCTGCGTGATAGTGAACTTTTTGTTCTGCTCTTCAATCTTAAAGTCAATCGGTCCATCTAGTGGCTTGTAGCCTGTCGGCGTCTTCTCCTCTGTGAGGCGATATTCGCCAGCACTTAGCCCTTCGAACTTGAACTGGGAGATATTCTGGTTTCTGCCGACATACATAGGTGTAAATGACGCATCACCAAGCTTCTCAAGCTTGAATACAGCTCCGTTAAGCGCTGTCTCAGTCTCGTCCACCTTAAGCACATTGATTTCAGTCGTTCTGTTCAGCTCGAACGAAACCAGCTGCTGGTATGGCTGAGAATGTTTGCCAGTCATCTCTGTAATATAGGTCTTGACCTTAACGGATTTCATCTCCGCATCGGAAACCTTCTTGCTCTCGGATAGGATGTGGCTAACTGCCGTCTTCATCCTGGTATACTCATTAGAGCCCTGACTATATGTTTTTATATCATCCAGACTATTTGAGTAGTACCAAAATGCCTCCTGCATCGTTTTATAGTATCCATAATCCTGATCGTGATCTACTGAATCTCTCCAGAATCCCGCATCGTTGAGTCCGTAATCCTTAAGGAGTTCATCCTTGTGCGTTTCGCAGTAGTAATAAATCTTACGCATTGCGTCGTAGAGCTCTTTTTTACCAACTCTAGGTCTCTGAGCTGATCTATATAGAGCATCCGCATCGTTTATGTACTCCTTATATACGGCATTGTCTCCGAAGCCCGGGAAAGTATCCTCTGCTCTAATGCAAAATGCCTCTACCCCAGATGAGCTTTCGTTGCTCTTGGACACTTTGATCTTATCTCCGTATCCTACAAATCCGTAGTATTCATTAGCAGCAAGCGGTTTATCTTGTTCACCGACCTTCTTCAGAATTGCAGTATTACCGCCCTTTGTAAACCTTATGAAAAGCTTACCGTCCTCATTGGAAAAATAGAATTCGGCTACATTGCCTGTAGGAAGTTGGTATTTGCTCGGTGCACTCTTAATTTTCAGCTTGTACTTCTTATTAAGCTCGATATCACGCTTTGTAATATCGATGTCATACCTATTCCCAGCCCCAGGCTTGGCCTGAATGCTTATAGGAGTGTCTCCATTATCGCCTTCCTTTGTTAGTTCAAAGGTTACAGGCTTAACTGCATCGCCAGACGTATCCTGTACAAAGAATCCCATTCCGACTTTTGCAGCCCCATCGGTTTGACGTAGCACTATGCCACCGCTGCCTTTAGTGAAGTGAATTCCAGAGGTATCGAAGTAAAACTCCGCAACACTCTGAACTGGCCTCTCGTATCCTGGTGGTACTGCTTTTATATACATCTTATAGGTAGTGTTTAGCTTTAGCCCTGTAAATTCAACATCTGGTTTCACGAAGCTCACGAAGCCATTTTTATATATCTTTTCAGAACCACCGTCCACTTCCATTAGGTTGTACTGTACCTGTCCTATTATATTTTCGCCAGTATGAGATCGTATACTGAACTTCACATAGGTTTCTGGAGCCCCTGCCCTAAGTGCTCTGACATGTCTAACTCGAGATGTGTGTATCGCGTTTTCCTGTGCATACGTAGCAATCGGAAACATCTGTATCAAGATGGCGAGGATTATCAGCAAGGAAGAGAGCTTTTTCATTAAAGTCTTCTTATTCATCAGCTCACTCCTCCCATCTTATTCTTTCTCCTCAGTACGAGGAGTGCCATAAGTCCGACGCTGAGCATCAGTGACCCGCTCCACCAGAACAGTTCGCTGTTATCACCAGTCTTTACCTTCTTGGTGATTTTAGGTTTCTGCTTCTTCTGTACCTCAGGCTTTGGCTTGGCATTCACAACCTTGTTCCAAACGCCATTCTCAAACCTTGGAGCCATCACTAAGAACGGCTGCATCGTTGTGTAATCTGCAGCTTCCCCAGTTGCCCCTGTTTGTACCACGAGATACATTCCACTTCTCAAACCTGTAAAACGAACCGTACCGTCACGACCAGTCGTGAGTGTCATCGCCGCACTTGCATTACGGCTTTGCCTCTCAAGACGACGCGCTAGCTTTATCTGAGCATCTACGGTTTTAAGTTCTTCTAAATTCCCATTCCACTGAAACGGAGCTCTTCCGACATAACCAGTCCTATCCGCCTTCAGGTCTGCGACCTGATAGATAGAGTACTGCGCGCCACTTATGGCTTTATGCTCAAAAGTCAGCGTGATGTTTAAGCTCGCACTATCATCTGCATATGCAGCATGGGAAGGAAGTATGAAAGATACAAAACTGAAGCATAGAATTAATATTAAAGAAATTCTATTACTTTTCATTTAATCCCTTTCTTTTTCTACGCCTTACTAAATATGCCCTTATCAAAACTATCAGAGCTAAAACTCCGGCAGTCGATATAGCAATATACTTTAGTATGACTTTGTTTATAACGTCTTCTACGTTCTGTGTCTTCTTGTACTCGGTACGCTCTCCTCTAACGAGAAGTCTATGCGAGTTGACTCCGTAAGGTGTGCACGTAATTAATGTTACGTAGTCTTTACCTTTTTCAATTTCCAAAGTTTCCACTTCATCAGGTAGTACCGTTTTAATCTGGTTGACTTTGTAAGCATATACATCGTCAAACACGTGGATCATAAAAATATCTCCGTCTTTTAACTGATCTACATTGGTAAATAGCTTGGCAGATAGAAGCCCCGTATGTCCCGAGATGAGACTGTGAGTGCTTTCACCACCAACAGGAAGCGAGCTCCCCGGTATATGTCCTGACGCTATCTGTAGCGAACCTGGATCGACACCATGATATATAGGTATATAAGCTTTTATCTTGGGTATATCTACGTACCCCATGATGCCTGTGTCGGTAACATCGAGCAGCTTGTTATACTGCTCTTTTTCTTCTGGCTTAAGGAAATAACGATTCTTCTTGTTAACCAAAGTCGCGTTATATGCCCTTGCCTCGCTTAGAAGTTGTGCTTTTTTCTCCTTGGAAATATCCTTCGTCTTCTTGACATAGCTCCCTATCGCTTTAGTGGAGTGTAATTCATTGACACAATCACTGATTGTGGGATAGGCCAAAAGTCCGATACCCCCAATCAGCATTACTGCAACTATTATATTGGGGATGATTTTCTTCATCTTACCCATTTTTACTTAATAGTTGCTCCTTTTCTGCGCTTCATGTATCCGAATGAACCAATTACGAGAATTGCTCCTAGTACGTAGATTAGAGCTCTACCCATTCCTCCAGTCTCTGGAAGAGTGAATCCCTTGTTATTAACAACGTCAGCGGAAAGAGATCCAGCATTCTTGTCTGCTGTAAATGTTAGAACGCCAAGGCTCTCTAGCTTAGTTAGCTTTGGATCGTCGGAAGTCTTGTCGTACTCAGCGTGGATTGTGAACTCAACCGGCTCAATGCTGTTGTAGCCAGTTGGAGTCTTTGTCTCCTCGAGTACATACTTTCCTGCATCTAGACCCTTATATGTAAATGTGGTCTTGTTTGCTTCCATAGTGTTGTTGATAGTGAATCTTGTAATTGCTTCCTTACCGGTAGCAGTCTTCTTGTAAAGTGTGAACTCAGCACCAACTAGAGGATCGTCGTTCTCGTCCTTCTTGTTAACGATTACCTTGTATGAGAATACGATGTTCTTATCCTTAGGAGTCTTACCGAAGTCTCCTTCTCCACCTCTGTTAGGGTTGTTTGAGTACTCTAGGTAAACAGTGTTAGGGTTACCCTGAGCGCCTATTACAGCGTTGCTGTTAAGCTTACAATTGTACTCAACTACGATGCTGCTGTTAGATGTTATAGGTGTACCGAGTGTCTTTAGGTCAGCAAAAGCTACTGTGAAGCTGTTTGAACCAGCGTCCTGTGTAACAGTGTACTTGCTGCTTGCAATCTCAGTTCCGTCGATCTTAACCTTGATTGAAGCTGGGTCTAAAGTCAGACCTGCAGACATCTCATCGTGGAACTTATATGCGTACTTTGTGTACTTGTCATAGTTTGTAGGAAGAGTACCAGTTAGCTTGTAAGGGATTGTATCTCCGATGTTGTAATCCGCAGCATCCTGCCAAACCTTGTCACTGTTCTCCTGAACATTCTTAACGACTGTAGGAACGTCAAGCTTTGCGCTTGTCTCAGTGTTAGCTACAATCTTAAGAATGTAAGAAGTATAAGCACCGTTCTCCTTATTCTGAGTGCTAGCTGTATCCTTAACTAGGTAGTAACCAGGTGCAAGTCCTGTTACAGTTTCGCTACCGCCAGCAGCTACCTTCTGTGTCTTTACAGGAGTTCCTAGGTGTGACTGAATGTCATTTGCAAACTCTTCTGCCTTTGTAACGTTAGTAAGAGTCTTTGCCTTTGCACTAGCGCTTCCTAGTCCTGCCTTAGAGGAATCCTTGATTCCGCTACCCCACTGGATATTGGAAAGAACCTTTCCTGATAGATCACCCTTGAAAACCTGATAGATTTCAAAAGTGTGTTCAGTCTTACCACCATTATTGATCTTTAGACTGTGTGATGTAGCCGCATAAGTCTTGTCTGGAACAATTACAGACATAGCTAGTAGCAATACCATAACCATTGCTACGATGCAGCTAATTTGCTTTTTTACTAATCTCTGCATACTCTTTCTCCTTTGTATAACTATGCATTAATGTTATTGTGACACTAGTCACATTATTTATAAATAAAGAGAAGTGCTTAAGTTTAAGCAAAATAAAGCTAGAAACTTGTACACTTCTCTCTCTTTATCAAAGATAAATTCCTGTTTCTGAGCCCTTCTTTTATTTCACATACCCTTTTAGTAGAAAAACTGTCCAAATAACGCGCAATTTCTTTATTTGATGACAAATGTATACTAAAAACACACATTTTGTCTATAAAAAGACTAATTTTGTCTACTTTCTAGAAGTTTATCAGATTTATAAATATAAATCAAATTTAAGCAAAAATTGATTCAAAATAATTATCATAGTTCAAATTAAAATTCATTAATTTGAATCGTTGCAACCCCCTGATTTATATGGGTTTCTGTCGATATTTTGAATTTGTTCATAACTCTACATTACTCACTATCTAGTAAGGATGGTAAATATCAATTAATTATCCGCACTTAGTAACTGTCTAAGACTCGCTGCGCCTTCTTTTGTAGAATATAGTTGCTGCGGTCATACAGAAAGCTCCACCTAGGTAGAACAAGTAAGTTCCAATCCCTCCTGCCTTTGGCAGTTCATACAGAGGATTATCCTTGATTCTGAGCTTCATAGGTGTCCCCGTGCTATCTTCTGCAGCTTCTGTCTCTGTCCAAGATGTGCCCGTTACTACCTCAACAGTATCTCTTCTCACCTTAACCTTGATAGGCTCAGGAATTATGGAATACCCTTCCGGAGCTTCCTTCTCCACGATGTAGTACTCTCCGATAGGTGCTGTAAGTTCAATCTTCTTATCGACAACTAGATTGCTCTTAAACGGTATTCCCCACTTATCTGTCGTATCTGGGAGCTTGACAGCTCCTGCAGTGCCTTGAGTGGAAACCTTGTAGATATCAAACTTTGCACCCTTCAGCTGCGTTGCGCCAGTATTATCCGTCTTCTCCAAAACGAGCTTAGAATCTGCAACTTGAACCACTGGGTGTTTGTACTCTTCCTCAATCTTCTCATCCTGGAATTCGTAGTTAATTCTTGCAGATTTATTAGATTTAAATCCAGGCTTGCCAGAGCTTGTGTCATTGCTTCCGTAGTCTGTATCCGTATCTCCTGTAGATGTGTATCCACCATTTTCATATTTTTCATATGCTTTAGGAGTAACTTTTACGTTATACGAGAGCGTATATATGAATTTGCTATCTACCTTTTCATCTTCATTGAACTGAAGGAACATCTTTCCTGTCGAATCCGGCGAACTCGAAGGAGTATACGTAACCGACTCGATTATGCGATGACCATTGTTCCAGTTATCCGCTGTGCTATTACCGTTCTCATAAAGGACTTTTTCTATACCAGTCACTTTCTCTTTACGAGTAACCTTCACATCAGATTGTGCAGCATATAGCTCTACTGAGTCGCTGAGTTCGTCTGTCACGTTGAGAACATTTACCATATTGGCTTCCAGAAGCTTCTTGACCTCTTCATAAAGATTGGCATTATCGAATACACCGATGTATTCTCCGCCGCCTTTCTTAGCCATGTGCTGAAGTAGCTCAGGGCTGCTAGAAGATGTGGCTCCGTTGATATCTCTCGAAACACCTATCGTATGAATCATTACATCCTTGTGACCAGCAATAAATTCATCGATCTTCTGCCTGGTTGGCTCCTTGGCATATGGCGCCCAATTAATACCACCATCTCCGTATCTAACACCGCTACTATCTACATAGAATGTAGGTACACCGTCGGAGATGAAGACCATGAGCTTTCTATGACCGTTATTCTTCACAGCAGGCTTGTTGAACATATCAGTTGCAACCTCCAGCCCTGCTGTGTAGTTAGTGCCGTTCCAGTAAAAAGCTTTGGTGTTAACGAAGCTTTTATTTCTGCCCCAGTCTCTATCAATCTGTGCATCTTGTTTGTTTACTGTATGGTTTCTGTCTCCACCGAATGATATTACAGCAATCTGATTCTCTGGATTGAGAGCAAGCAGTTCAGGAATTAGGCCTCTGCCTGTATATCCTGTCTGTGATCCGTTGAGCATCTCGGATACTGCACCGTCTCTAGCGATGTACGAATTGGAACGTGTGCTGTACATATCCTTTTCTTCCATACTGGATGAACGGTCAACTACGAACAAGATGTCAAAAGGCTGCTTCTTAATCTCCTTGCCTGTAACATCAACGTAAATGCGATATAAGTCTTTTACATCACTCTTATGATTCTGAGCCACCGTCGTGTCGCTGTTTGTGACACCATCTCCCAGGTAGTCGATTCGCTTGTTGTGCTCCAGTACATCAGTAGTAGGGACAGTCGCCCTGCTAGTCCCACTTGAAGCTCTAGTACCAGCTACTCTGCCTCTACTTCTGAATCCGGTTGAGCCAGTATTCTCTGCTACTTTTATCTTTATCTTGTCGCTTAGCTTTGCGCTATTTCTCTTAACCTTGAATTTGTATTCAAAGGCTTCGGACTTACCACTCTTAAGCTGCACAATCTGAGATTCCGCACCCGAGGTTAATTCCAAATCTTCTTTACTATATTCAAGATTGATAGAGAACTTTTTCTCTGCATTGCTTGCATCGGCATTCCTGTACTCCGCTGTTACTGATACTATCTCACCAGCGGTGTAGCTGCTCTTAAGAGGCGAAACCTTATACTCAATATCCTCATCTCCGCCATATGTCTCAGTACCCACACCAGATAAACTAGACAATGGCATCAAGGTGACAATGAGTATTACAGCGACGAAAATCGATGCAATGCTCTTCTTAAATATCTTTTTACTCATACGCAATTCTCCTAATATCCACTGTTAAACCCTTGCAAATTAGGAGTCCTTCTTCTTTTTCTTCTTCACTAATACCACTAATGCTGTTAAGGCACCCGCAAGCGCGACCACATAAATCGCAATCCTCGTCGTATCCCCAGTCTTGATGATTATGCGTCTAACCTTGTTAGTAAAGACACCGTCACCTTGCTGCTGGATATCTCTCACTTTGAGCTGCCCTTCTTCGTTTTCATATACCTTAACGACTACACGCACCTCACGCTTGTCGTAAACTATATCACTCTGACCGTCATTTACCTCTTTGACTATATAGTTGTAAGTTCCTTCTTTTGCGATGTTTAGTCTGAATAAAATTCCGCCATCGCTTTCATTTGAAACTGTCTCGGTTAAGCCGTTAGATTTAACCTGCCAGTTTGAATCAGCTTCCTTGAGTGTGAATTTGAACATACCTTTCTTAAGGTCCTTGCCCTCTAGCTTTTTAGTTAGCTTGAAAGCGACTTCGATTGGTGGAACGTCCTTCTTAACTAGAGCAACCTTAGGCTCCAGCGTAACATCGTATTTCCACTTGTTCTCACCATTCACTCTCTCAATACCTGGAACGACAACAAGATATGGCTCTGCTGGGTGATACGCCTTGGCGTGACCTGTAGCCCCCGTCTGTCTTACTAGATAAATTCCGTGTGATAGTCCGGAAAATGATACGTGCCCCTGAAAATCAGTAGTTCTCGAAGTGCCCGCCAAGTGGTCTCTTTCAACTATAGCTGAAAGCTTCTTTGCAGCTGCAGTCGAAGACTCTTTAGTGAGTCCGTTGTACTTTACGTTAGCTGATGCAAAATCAGCCTGCACTCTATACCTTGCACTTCCGCCATTAGTGGTCAAGTTTGCAACCTTGTGTATTTCAAATGTAGCACCCGGCACTGCTATATGATTATTCCTATCCTTGTGGTACACGAGGTTAATAGTAAGCGAGTCCTGCCTGCCAGTGTCTACATCTGGAACTAGGTCAGGATGCGCTGCCATAACACTCTGCACTGATAACATAGTCATAATCAGCGAGCAAAGCACTACTATCCATATAGATTTTTTAAACTTTACCAAACTGTCATTTTGCATTATTTCAATGTCCTATCTCTCACACTAATTACTGTATTTTCTCTGTTTTCGCATGAAAATCAGCGCAATCAGAATTGCCGCTACTGCAACCATCAGCTTGAACTGCCATGAATTAAGGAAAATCATAAGCGGAGATCTAACTCCATTATGATCTTTATATGGCACCCTATGGCCTCTGACCATTAGCCGATGCGTATTCACCCCGTAAGGCGTGCAGGTTAGCAGTGTGACAAAATCCTTGCCTTCGGTTATCTGTAGATCGCTCAGTTCCTCTGGCTTAACGGTCTTAATCTGGTCAACTCTATAAGCAAGTTTCTTGTCTAAAATTCTTAAATAGAAATTATCGCCTTTTTTTAATTGGTCTAAATCTGTGAACAGCTTGGCTCCCGGTAACCCCCTGTGTGCCGCAATTACAGCATGCGTGCTTTTACCGCCAATCGGCAGGCTCGTCCCTTCTACGTGCCCTGCGCCTCGCTCGAGTGATTTAGACGATGTGCCATGGTATATGATGATTTCCTGATCGATTTTTGGAATCTCGACATATCCCATGATCCCATTTTTACTTGGATTTAAAAGGTCGCTGTACGGATGAGTCTTGATGTACTCATCATTATCAAAAGCATCTTTCACAGTATTAACCGTATGCTGTGCGTTATATGCCTTAGCTTTACTCCACTCGTCCTTCAGCGTGTCCTCGGAATAGAGATTGACGGATTTGTCATAAATGGACTTCATCCTGTTATTCCACTGACTGTTCCAAAGGTCACTCACCGCAGGATATAGAACTACCGCTGCACCCGAAATGAACAGAAGAACCATGACGAGGTTGAACAATCGACCCTTTAAATTGTTTTTTACTCTATGTGTTTCCATCTACTATCTGTGGACTTCTTCTTCCTCTTGTCCAAAACCCTTCCTATGATTATTGCGATACCGCATCCGATAAGTATACACAAAATTACTTTAAAAATGTGCCCTATATTGGTTCTCTTCACTGAAGCATTCTGTCCATCGTAAGGAACTCGATGTCCGCGAACAAGTAGTCGGTGTGAATTAACGCCATACGGTGTACAAGTTACAAGCGTTACGTAGTCTTTGCCCCTCTGAACCTGCAGTGAGGTCGTCTTGCTAGGCTTAACTACCTTTATGCTATCTACCTTATACGCCATTTTCTTGTCCATTATATGCAGGTAGAATTTATCGCCCTTCTTAAGTAGGTCGAGATCCGTAAACAGCTTTGCGCTAGGTAGTCCTCGATGTGCCGAGAGTACCGCGTGTGTTCCTTCGCCGCCGATTGGAAGACTGCTTCCACAGAGATGTCCAACACCTTTTTGGAAGACCTCCTCATTAGTGTAATGGAATATTGGTAGCTCAACATCGATGGCAGGGATTATAATGTAGCCCATCATACTGTCTTTGTTGATGTTAAGGCACTTTTCATACTCCATATCCCTCTTGTTCTCCTTAGATGAGAACGCATCAGGAACGGCCTTCGGAGAAAGCTCACGGTTATATACCCTCGCTCTTTCTAATTCCTTATCGAAATCGACATTTCCATGCTTTACCGCCCTGTTATAGCTCTGCACCATCTGCCTTGCAAATCGCTGATTCCACCAGTTGCTGACCAATGGATACAGCATGATAGACAGTCCGACGATAAAGAGAAGTGTTATTCCGACTACGCTTTTAAAGCTTTTATTTCGTTTAATAAAGTTCCGTTTCTCTTTAACCCGCATTAAAATTCACTACTCTTGTTCTAATATCCTTCTTTTAAAGGATGCGGATAAAAGTTTATATTGTATACGCTCTTACCCGCACCTATCAGTAACTCTCTACTTTACCGCAGCGTTACTTTTGTTTTTTTTAACCATCATTGCAACTGCAAGGCTAAGTAGAGCTGCACCAACGATGTAGAATAGGTATGTTCCGATTCCACCTGTGCTTGGTAGCGTTCCTAGCTTGTAGTTGTTGAAGTGTAGTGGGTTGTATGTTCCTGTAGTAGTCTTTACTTCATCCTTTTCGTATGTAGCAACGTACTTTCCAGCTTCAACTCCATTGATAGTTACTGTGTATGACTTTAGGTTTCCGTCTGTATCTAGCTCAGCACTAATCTTAACTGGAACTAGAGTCTCGTTCTTAGCATATCCTGCTGGAGCCTCTGTCTCTACAAGCACATACTCACCAGCGTCGATACCTCTAAATCTAATCTTACCGTCTGCCTTAGTCTCTGATTCGTCAGCGATATTGTCGCTTGCGTCAAGACCTCTTCTAACTAGAAGAGTTGCTTCGTGGTTCTTATAGTCAGCAGCAGAAGTTAGAGTTGCATCCTTCTTGTAAAGTCTGAACTTTGCGCCTGCCTTCTTGCCAGCTGTAGCTGTTGTCTCAGCTGATGTAACTACGTCTGTTACGGTATTTCCTTCATCATCCACACCGACCTTAACGATTTCTTCTTTTCTGTTGGTCTGATTTAGCTTAGTACCTACATCTCCGTTGATATCGAATGTGTAGTGCTTAGTTCTGTCAGTATCCTTACCATCGTTAGTTGTTGGCGATGTTGAGTAATCGATTGTAGCAGTATTTGTGCTTGGATCGAAGCCTGACTTAGCATCCTCAGTTAGAGTAGCCTTGTAAGTAACATTGATCTTAGTCTTGTCAGCGCTATTTAAAAGGAATGTCTTAGTAAACTTTACTGTGAATCCTGTAGCAGTCTTGCCTTCGATAGTATAATCGGTGTTTTCTGTGAGCAGCTTAGCTGGTGCAGGATCTCCGTTGTATACCTTGATTGAAGTCTGATCTAGCTCAAGACCTGTTGATAGTTTATCAGAGATTTCAAACTTAGGATTCTTGTAGTCACTTGTGTATAGAGGGATAGCTGTTCCAATCTTGAACTCTACCTTGTCTCCAATCTTGTGAGTGTCTCCAGCCTTAGTAGTATCACCAGTTACCTGATCATTCTCAGTCTTGTTGTATACTTCCTTCTTAACCTTAGGTGTTGACTTCTTAGCATATGCTGTAGTTCCGATCTTAAACTGCTTGCTAGCATCGTTTACATCAAGAACAGAAGACTTGTCCTCGCCAGCGTCCTGCTTGTAGTCAGCGCTGACAATCATAGGTGTATATACGCCTGTGCTTCCTGCCTGTGGTGTTACCATTACTAGGTAAATACCTGCCTTAGGGCTGTTAGCAACGTACTTTCCAGCTGTCTCGGCAAATGTTACTGTGTCTAGACCTGTGAAGTCTCCAGCAGATGCAATTGCATATACTTCAGCAGCAGTTGGCTTTGCTGGATCAGCGATTGTGATTCCAGTCTTGCCTACTACCCACTTACCGTTAGACTCCTTAACGATTCTGTAACCTTTAACAGTAGCGCCTGCCTCAACGTTCTTAATAGTTAGTGTTGAATCAAGTGTTGCTGCAAATGTTGGCATTGCGAATCCACTTAGCCCGATAGCTAGTGAGAGTGCCAACGCAGCCATTTTCTTAAATAGCTTGGTACTCATACATCTTCCTTTCTTTGTCTCTCAAGAGTTACCCATTACTGTCTTTCCTTGCTGTTTGTTATTCCTTATTAATGGGAATAAACCTCTATCAAATAAGATTACTTATCTGATATAACATGTAGACTGTGTTACACACATTCGCCCATAAAAAGACCGATTCTATCTATTCCAGGGTATCTTATCAAAATTGTAAAATATAAACAAGTGTGTAAACTGTCTCTATTTTCACAATTTTGACACACAAAAACACACTATTGACAAACAAAATAATTCTGTACCCGTTGAGTTCACTTAGTCTTATGAGTCTAATTTCACAAATTTTTCGGATTTAGCGAGACTTTTTTACATAAAATTTTACAAATGTTTTTTTAAAAAACAATTTAGACTATTCAAGTATATTTTAGTTATGCTTATGATATAATTCATAAACCACATAAAAGGAGGGCGTTATGACAGACTCAAGAAGAACAATCAGAAAGCTCGCAGTGTTAGTATTCGCACTCATGCTTATAAACATTTTTTCGCTGAGCTCCGCTTTTGCCAGTTACCAACCAGATCCAGCCGAATTAACTAAAACTCTTGATAATGGACCAGTTCCCCCTGAATACATGGGGAAATTTAAAATAGTTATCAAGGATCCCGAAGGCAACATTCGTAAGCACGAGGATTACGATTCACCGCTTACACACGAGCCTTACGAAAATATTGGTAATGGAGGCAACGCTTTTTTTGTATATTTCGATAGTATTGTCTCTTATTATTTAAAAGAAAAACAGCCTGCACCGGAGACAAAATATGTAACTTTTACAGTAGAAGAGGTCCCTACAGATGTTCCAGGCATCAAGTATGATAAAACCGTTTATACTGTAAAGTGCTACTTCAATGGTTATCCACATTTTGCTGGTAGGTATTCATATGATCTTAACTACGTTGAGATTAACGGAAACTACTATACATACGACGGCGTTAGATTAACCTTAAATCCGGATGGATCATGGAATTACACAGGTGACAGAAATGGATTTATATCCTTTAACAACACCACTATCAAATATGTGACACACACGGTTAAGAAGATCTGGAAGAACGGTTCCGAGTCGTCCGCAAAGGCTCAGCTGTACAAGGACGGCACCGCTTATGGCACACCAGTAGAGCTTAATGCTACAAATAATTGGTCGTATACTTGGAATAATCTCGACGACAGCTACACATGGACTGTTAAGGAGCTCGATGTACCTACAGGATACACTACAAAGACTGATCTCTCAGCAGACGGCAAGACTACTACTATCACTAATACCAAGGTGAAGCAGTCAGCTACTAGTAAGAGTAAAAACACTCCGGTAAAGTCAAATATAACTGTAAAGACCGGCGATAATATGCACGTCGCTGCTTGGCTGGTTGTATTTGCGACAGTACTAATCAGTCTCTGCTTCACGCTCTACATAAGAAAGAGAGCTAATTCTGTAAGATAATTATAATCTCAATTATTGAGATGGGTTTCAAAGATGAGCATAAATAAGATCAAATACATAGCGATAATATCGATGGTTTGTGATCACCTGGCATCCGCGTTTTTTGCGCCGGATGCCAGTATTTATATTGTCCTTAGATTGATAGGGCGAATAACGGCACCCTCGATGTGCCTTGCACTCGCTGAGGGTTTCGTGCATACATCAAACAGGAAGAAGTACATCTCTAGGCTTCTCGCTTTTGCGTTGATTGCACAGATACCCTTCTCATACTTCGAGTCAGGCACCTTCACACTTCCGCTTGGCAATGTGCTTTTTACATTTGCATGTTCATTTGCCTTGATGGAGGTTATAGAGAATTGGAAGAAGATTGGCACATTAAAGGGTATTATCGCTGTCATCGTACTACTTGTACTGTCGATGAAGACAGACTGGCTGATATTCGGACCGCTGTTCACACTGTCGATTTATATGAACAAAGAAAATAAGGACCGTCAGGCCATCTGCTATGCAGCCATCAGCGTCCTTAGTTTTTCATTGTCAGCGTTCATGTGTGTAAGCCACGGTCTGCCTTGGTACGGTCAGGTGTGGCAGATTGGCACGCTCCTTGTTATCCCGATTATCTATGCTTATAACGGCGAGCGTGGTAGCAAGGCTTCATTTAATAAGTGGTTTTTCTACATCTTCTATCCAGCGCATCTAGTGGTGCTTGGGCTACTTAGGTAAAGCCGCCTTAAGCTCATCAATATTGGAATAGCTTTCAGCACTTTTATCAGAAGCAATTCTTCTCCCTTCCTCTATCGCATTAACAGTAGCTTCATTTGGAATATCTAGTTTTAAAGAGAATGGTATTCCATGTTCACGAATAGCTGTACGTAGAAAAATGTTAATTGCCGTAGTCATATTCAATCCAAGTTCTGAGAATATTTGATCCGCTTTTTCTTTTACTTCTTTTTCTGTTCTAATATTTAAATTTGTAGATGGCATTATCAACACCTCCTTATATGCTAATGTTACTACTTTTTTTGTGTATTATCAACACGTTGTCATTATATCAAAAAGCGAATAGCCTCACTAAGCTGCTATCCGCTTTTTCTCCTATTTACATTTAAGACTGCAAATTGCTAAAGCACTATCTCATTCTCTTCTTGTAACCAACCGCACCGATTAGCATTAGTACGGATGCTGCGAAGATGCTGAGCATTAGCATTAGGTTTCCAGTGCTATCACCAGTCTTTGGTGACTTGTGCTTCTTAGCGTTATTAATAGTCTTACCCTTTGAAGGTGATGTAGGCGCCTTTGGCACTTCGTACTTGTTGTTAAATGTTAGGTCGTTTACAGTCTCTGCACCCTTCTTAATCTCGTAATTAGCTACGAGCTGGTTATTTGCATCAGCTGTAACATCTACGACAACCGTGTACTCTGTATTATCGTAAGTATAATTTGCAAGGCGTGTATCTAGCTCAACTACCTTGTATGTGTACTTACCAACCGCCTTGAACTCGATGTCGCCAAAGTCGATTTCGCCTGCACCGTTAACCGTAACAACCTTCTTACCTAGCACAGAGCCTGCTGGCATTGGCGCCTCGCTTAGTCCTAGTGCTGTAGTTCCAGCTTGAGATAGTTCGAACTTGAACTCGCCTGCTGCCGGCGGGGTGTCTCCACTTAGAGTCTTCTTAACCCTTAGGTTTTTCTTAACGGACGTAAACACGTTTCTAAATCTTGGTTCGCTGTCAGCTGTAGCCTTGAGTGTTCCGCCATTGTTAGCAACAGTTACCTTAACCTCTTTTTCAGCTGTATCATATGATACACCTGCTACTGGGTTTGATGCTGTTTCCTTAACCTTGAACTTGTATGTTCCAACCTTTGTGAACTTGATCTTATCAAATTCGATGCGTCCATCGCTGTGCACGAATGTTGTCACATCGCCAGGCATCGTCACGCCATCGTAGTTCTCACCGGCGATCTGGCTAACGCTTACTTCAAATGTGTTCTCTGGGATGGTTACCGCAGTTCCTTCTGAATCGATATAGTCCTTGTGACCCTTAATCACCGCTTCTGCGGTCTGGTAGTTAGGAACGATAGCCGAGAATCCTGGCTGCGTCGCGCTTTGAATTGAGAAGGTTCCTTCTGTAGCATTTAGAGACCCAGATGTTGTAAATGCTGGATTTGGCTTAAATACCTTGTTGGTATATGTGTACTTTGCCGGCGTGCTCGTCTGCACTAGGCGATAGTCACCCTTCGAAAGTCCAGAGATTGTAGCCTCACCGCTTGCATTAGTCTTAGCGGCAGCCTTACTACCTCTGATGTAGTAATCCATCCAGATTCCACCTATCTTAGTCTGGACCTTGAACTCAGCTCCAGCGATTGGAGTAGTTCCATCTATGTCATCTACAACCTTTACACGGACGCTTCCTGCCGCAACAGTAGCAGTTCCGTTTGCCTTGTCGATTGTATATGAAACAGAAGCGGAATCCTCTGCCTGGTCGGACTTAGCTTTACCTGTGTTAGTAACAGTCTCTACCGCTGTGATCTCTGGGTAGTGAGTGTCAAACTCGGCGAAGAACGTAACGACATTTCCATGTGAAGGACCGTTAGTTCCGTAGATGTCCTTTATCTTGTTAATACCTGCGAGCGATGGCTCGAGGTCGGTGTACTTCAGGGAGTCGTTAGACATATTTGCAATGAAGGTATCCCCTCCTGTCGCAGGATCTTTGAATACACCGTAGCTCAGCTTCTGAGCCTTAACCTTTGCATAGAAGCTGTCGTAAGTATCTGAAGACGACTGGTTTATCTGTGTGAAGTACTGCGTTGCTGGAATCCAGTTACTTCCACTCTCATATGGCATAACTGTTCCAGGTGCAGCCTGTGTGTAGAATCTGTTTCCACTTGCAGGCACTTCTGTCCAGTTGTAGCGAACTGCCGAGAACGAAATTGTGCTGAGATCTACAACACCATTTCTTGGAATCTTATCAACGATCATCATATGGGTCTGTTCCTGATAAGTTCCGAATGTTCTATCGATATTGTTGTAAGTGTTGAATAGACGCAGTGAACCCAGCTGATTAGCAATCAGCTTAATCCTAGCTGTGTCGTATGCCGAAGTCCAGCCCTGCTTCTCAAGCAGTCTGTTGTTAATGGTCCTGAGACTTGGGTCGGCTGGCACACCACCAGTGTTGGTACCCGGAACTGCATCTCTAACCTTGAAGGTCACATTAGTCGAAGCATCTTCAATAGTGAGAGGCTTAGTCACTGGCGAGCCAGCGGTAGCACCGTTATCTAGTGCCTTGAGTCTAGCTCCTGTGTATAGGCTTCCTGACATGAAGTTTCTGTCCGTAGGAAAATCTGGATCTAATGTAAACTTAATCTCTGTTCCTGTAATTGTCGCTGTCGCAATCTTCTGACCACTCTCTGAGTATAGTGGAACATCGGAGCTTGGGAGATTGCCAAACATCGTCCCGATATTGGTTGACAGCTTAATCGTGTCCCCTGGCTTCATCGCATTCCCCGACTGCGTATCGATGTTGTAATCGAACTTCAGAGAAGCTAGAGAACCGACGTTCACCGGGCTCGGTGACACTGTCACATTAGAAATCGTGATGTTATAGCCGTCCTTCTGAGTCGCAGCGCTAACATCCTGCAGGGATGAGAATGGTCCAATTGTAATCGCTATTACTGCAATGAATGCAATAATTCGTTTTGCAAGTTTCACGTTGTTCCTCCTTTTAATAACGTAGTCATTCTGTTATAAAATTCATATTTATACAATCTTATTTAGTATACCCTATAGGTACAATAATAATCAAGCAAAGTACACGAAAACCATACAAAAAGAACAGAAAAATGCAAAATAATTTTATTCTAAATTATTCAGATATTTTGATAATCTTTCTACAATTTTATATTTATACATTTCGAGGTTATATAAAAAAGAAGGCGCGGTATAAGACCCGCTCCTTCTAGTATTCGCTTGCTCATATTTTGTCTATCCCATCTGCAAATATGCAGCATGGCTGAGTCGTAGCTCTAAGCTTGTTCTTCATACTCAGGGAAAACTATGCTGTTCTCCTTGAAAACATGCACGAAGATATCCTCGGTAAACTCCCTAATTAAGTTAAATGTGCGCTCATAAGTCACACATGCATCTTGAGGCACTGTATAATCATTAGTTAGCCTCTGCATCTCCTTAATCATATCGCCCACCGCATTGTGCTCATCTTCAAGCTGCTTTATGAAGTCAAGTGTCTCCTTGTCTGGATGCGGATTAGCACGCATTAGAGGGAATACTAAGCGCTCTTCTTTCGCAAAGTGAACCTCAAGTTCAGCCTTCATAGCTGCAAATAGATTATGGATCTTCGTTAGTTCCTCCGCATGGTGCGTGTAGTGAACAACTAGAATCTTATTGATAAGTTGATCTAGCTGTGCCATCATCTCTCGTTCATCTTTATGATGTGTCAATTCCAAATCTGCAAGCATGTCGTTAACGCTTAGACACTTGAATGCTTCGATAGATGCAGCGCCACCATCCTGTGATGGAGCTGGCTTTGCAGCTAGTTTATTAAGTTCTGCCACAATTTTCTGCACATCTACTTCACCATCAGGAAAAGACTCATCCATCGGTAGATGTCCCCCACAGCAATAATCGAGATGTAGCTCATTTAGATAAGGAATTGTTTGTGGATAAAGTCTGACAACCTCTGCCAGTGTCATTTTCTCAGTAATCATAATTTCACCCCTTACACTTTGTTTAATATACGCTTACCCATTCTTTTCAGAAATTTAGGTTAACCTCGGGAGCTTCTCGCTCCATCAGCTTTGCAAAATATTTCTCATTTTGCCATCATACTGCGCACTGAATCGTTCCCATCGCTCTTGTAAATTCTTCAAACACTGAAGCAATAGGTACTATATAATCATACCCTAGATCACTTATAAATGTATATGACCTTTTGGCTTTTTTCTTTTCCCCGTCATATGCTCAACCTCTAGCGCATACACCAATGTCCTCGGAACAGCAGCAGGGTTAAAATATGCATTTTTATCCTCATGATAGTGATTCATGAGCTGCCTCAAAGCGTGCATCTTCTCATCATCCGAGAGGATTCGAATCTTACCTCTTCCGATTACACTCTCGTACGCCATCGTGCAGTAGCCTTTGTCCTCGAAATACTCGAGCTCATGCTTACAGTCCATCTCGAAGGTAGCACGATTATCCTTCTCGAATAGTCCAACCTTGTAGCCCTCGAGTGCACTGTGGAAATACAGCGTCAGCTTGCCGTCATGCACCTCCGTTCCGAAGTTGAGCGGAAGTATATACGGATATCCGCCGTCATTAAGCGCTAGCCTGCATATGTCGCAGCGATTTATTATCTCCATCAGTTCGTCTAATTCTGTTATCTCTCTATCCTGTCTTCTCATATATATCCCCCTTACACGCGACTCAGGTATCGGGCAGTAAAATCCTATAGTCTATTTTACGATTAGTAGCAGTCCCAGCTATAGAGGCTCTCGGCGAAGTCCAAGTTGCAAAGTTGCTCTTTTGTCGCAAAGAAATTTCCTACGCCACAGTCTCCCCACAGGATGTAATAGTCGTCAGTTCCGAACTCGGAGTCCAGTTGGAACAGCAACTCAGTGTAATCCTCGAAGTCCTCGTACATGCGTGGATCTTCCTGCGTGAAATGGCCGTAGCCACCAATCTGAGTGTGATTCGAAATATCGAGCTCTTCTATGATCTCATCAACCTCTTCATCGTCGATGTCGTATGATTCGTCACCCTCTACCTGTTGCTCATCGATATGTTCATTAAGCTTCTCAGTAAAAATCTCCTCGAATCGGAAATCGTTCGGCATAATCCACTGGCTAGTTTTTTCAAAGGACATGGCAAATGGTGCACCGTCATTAATAGGTGTGATAAGTTCATCTTCCTTCTTATCCTTCTGTGGTTCGTACATCTCTCTGAGTTCCTCTTCAGAGAAATGCTTGTCTATCTCTGGATAGTAAATAACCCTTTTTTTGCTATCTGAAGTAGGCTTTGTATAGTCGTTGCCCAGATTATAGTCTCCGCCAAAAATCCAAAACTGCATGATGCCCTTTGATGGGTAGATGCTGTTCTCAGGCAGCTCCTCGCAGTTTATCTGCGCCAGATACATTAGCTGCTCACCCCTATCGGTAGTAGGGATGTTCGCGGTCTTCGGCAAATAGAACCAGCCCGCAACGTTGCTGCTTGTCAACGGTGTCTTGGTTTTGGGTATTAAATTAATCTTTATGGTTTCTCTGTTCTCGATTTTCTTGAAATCTTCGATGAAAGCTTTTATTTTATCGTTCATAGTATTGCCTTTCTTGGTGTGTAGTGGTTTGTAGTAGCATGGAGTCTAGGTATAGATTTCGGCGAAAAGATACCGATTAACCGCGTATATCCAATGCTTCCCGATGCTACTCTTTAATACGCTTCGCAGATCACTTCTCTATTAGCCTCAAATTCCTCGTCAAAGCTAACTAGCAGATACAGTTCACCCGCTGGCGATTCACCCACATAGTATCCTAGCGCAAATGCATCGTAGCATCCACTCTTATCGAACATTACGTCGGTTAGCGCGATACCTTCGACATTTTCTTCGGGGAAATTTTCTTTTATAAGGCGTAGTGCCCCTTGATCCAACTCAGCGAGTTCGACACTTAGCCTTTTCATTATTGAGTCTGGGATAGATTTTATATCCTTTTCGCTATATCCAGAGAAGCTAAAGTGCAAGTCCTTACCGGACCTACGACTTATAAAGTATATTCCTGCTGGTGAGCTGTCCCATGATTTGCCCTGCCAGAGGGCGAGGAGTTGTTGTTTGGTCATGTGTTATCCCCTGTGATTAATGATTAGTGATTATTGCAATATGTACTATCGCGGTTTAGAGTTCTGAGTCTTCAGCTGTGAGCACTTTCTTCTGCCAGCACCGCTTGCCGCACTTTTGGCATCTCATATACCTGTCTCTACCTCTATGCGGAGCTAAGATTACCTCTCTATAGGTCGGAACGTACCTGTGATGGCAGCACTCACATTCATAATAACCTGCATTTTGCTCAATGCCAACAGCAATGAATCCCACTACAACAACCATGACGACAGTGAATGTAACCAGCGCTACTCTGAGCCACATTGGCATGGCGAGGAGCACCGCAAGAACTATTAGGATGATTCCCACTACGATTGTCGGTACGGTCAGCCACATCTCCAGTCTGAGCATCCGTTTATCGCGCTGTTCTATCTCTCGCCTCATGGCTAAAAGATTTTCCTCTACTCTCTTGTCATATGATTCTGTCATGATCCTTTCGCCCGACAGGAGTTCGTTTACGTTAATATGTAGAAGTGCACATAGCTCTAGCATGATTCCCGAATCTGGCATGGACCGTCCTGTCTCCCATTTCGATACTGCTCGGTCGCTGATGCCTAGCCTCTCGGCGAGGTCAGCCTGTGTCATGTGCCCTTCCTTTCTGCAGGATGCTATGAATTTTCCAATTTTGATTTGATCCATATCGGACACCTCCTTTCATGACTCGAGCATATGATAAATTCATGTGTGGGTACAGGAACCGGTGGTTGAGTTGGGGGGATTGATGGTATATTCTAGCTTTACTCTTATTCTGGAAGGTAGTAGAGCCTTCCATCCTTCGATATTAGCTGGACATCTTCGTTATAAAGCTCTGATGTGTATGCCGCACACTGCTCTTCATAGCCCATCGCTTGTTCGATTATCATTTTGACTGTTTTCATATCAATAGAACGGAACTTGTATTCATCCTTAAGTAAGCCTGGAATAAAATGGATTGCTCCATCAAATCCTGCTCTCTTTCTGCAAATTTCATCTATCTTGATTCCTAGTCGCTTAGCGGTCTTGTAATGCCACACATTAATTCGCTCATGTGTATCTCCTATCTGTTCTTGATATGTACTAAGCAAATCAGCACACTGCTCTCTAGATACTGCTCCAAGGTGCAAAGTATACCTAAGATCAGAAATCTTATACATGACTTCTATTAACGACTTCTGGTATGTATACCATTTCTGCACTTTAGCTATCACCTTTTCATACTCTTTATAGGATAACTTATTCATATTCGTAAAATCTGCCAATGCAAGGTTCGCTTGTCCTAATAGTTCAGCGCAATCTTTTTCTAAACTGTCCAATTGATATATCTTAGAGATGCGTAGCTCGTCGTTCTCCAAGATTTCACTCTGAAAATTCGAAATTCTCTTAACATGTGCAACAAGAGAGAATACTTTGCTGCGATACTCATTATCTTGGAAACTCTTAATTTGATCTATTCCTTCACTAATTACATCAAGCTCGTCATTAATCTGCTTCATATAATACTGTCCGACTATTAAAGATGAAACATTCATAACCGCTGATACGCTATTCGTCGCAATTGCTGTTTTAGATTTTATCTTGACAAAGTTTGCCTGAGCTTTTATCCCGTTATCGCCAAGGCATATGCCTCGAAATGCCTCCTCCATATCCTTTGATTTTGCTAGTTTCGCACCCGCCGGCATTATTGCTTTGTATACTGGACCATTTCTAATTATCTGAGCAACATTATTAATTGAATTTCCTGTTTGGAATAATCCTGGAAGCAGGTTGCTAACTTGTGCAAGTATCTTACTATCAGTAATTTCAACTAATCCTGTCTCATCTTCAATAGATTCTGCTGGAAGTGCTTCAATTTGAAAGTCGAGTTTATTTGATATCGAAGTTTCGTTTGAAGTACCCTTTTCGATAGTATCTATTGATGATGCTTGTTCTAACTCACTGTTTGAAGTTGTTTCTAGTTTATTTGTTTTGTTTAGCATAGTAGTACCTCTTTTGGTGTGCGATTAATCTGATAGTTTTAAATTGTCTATTAACTTGATTACTCTTATTATTTCACTAAATTCAAATTTATTTTTCTATTTCAATACCATTCAGATATGCGAATTTAATCATAACAGCTCCAGAAAATTCCGAGTAATTCAAATTAATGTTTTCTTCAGGCATACTTTTCAATGATTCATAGAAACTGATATATTTATTTTTTAATATATTTACCTTTAGAATTCTATTGAAATACTGCTGTGCTTTATTTTTACCGCCAAAATAGTATATATAGTATAACAAACTCTCTGACGTGCAATTTCCTTCTAAAATTCTATCAATATTTGCTTGAGTATCCTCGAAATAATTAAAAATTGGAATAACGTGTATTTTTATAAGATTGCTTACTTCTTCCACAGTATATTTATAGCTCGCACCTGCAAGTTGCCACCACGCATGCGGTTTTCTTGAACTTAACGAACCTAAATCCCCGCCATATATAAATCCATTATTGATACCTACACGCTTTATTGATTTGGAATAAATACCAATATGTGGAATAAATTCTACGCTATCCTTATCATTATATCTATTTGCTTGGAAATATATTTCGAAGAAAATATCCTTATCTTTCGCAACCCTCTTTAATTTTTGCCCCTTTGAAAGCACCTTAAAATCCGGGAAATGACCCGCTATTTCTTGCCAGGCCTCTTCACATAATGTTCTAGGCTCTGTTTTTTCCAACTCATCATTTTTTGTTTTCAGTTGTATCATCTCCTTAATTATCTAATTTATTCAAATCATTTTCATAAAATAAATCTTTATCTACTTAATCCGCTTTCTAACAAGCCTTTCATTTCTTCAATATAATTCAGTCTTTTCTACGAGAATCACTCTTTATCATTTATCTATCCATATATAGTTTCTTTAAAAGCAAATATCCTTCTGGTTTGCTGTCAGAAACACCAATAATATCGCCAAGCCATTCTCCGGGTTCCGTAACTCTTCCATATCCCATCAGTATTGGTAGTGGGTCTGAAAAGTCATTCTTTGTATTGTTCTGAAATAGAATTTTCGTTTCATCAAGTGAGTAATACACTTTTTTCGTATGGTTGATAGTGTACTTATATCTTCGTCCAGATTTTAAGAATAGCCCTTCATAAGGATGTTCAAAATCGATTCCATATTCATTATAGTATTCCAGTCTTCCGAGCTCCAAATATTCTTCAATATAGTAGCCTATCTCTTCACGAACATCTTCCTCGGCTTCCTTGAACAAGCAAGATACATTTCGATATGTATCAAGAATAAGATTAAGTGTATAACCTGAATCCCCAAACTCTGCTGTTTGCACATAAAGGTTCTGAATAACAGCATTTGGAAAATCCTCCGATACCAGACGCTCATCACCAAGCCATAGAACACGATCACCCCTCCACTCGTTAGCTAGGAGTACATGAATAGCATGTAGAGGATCACTATCCTTATTCATTGACTCATGGAACTTGTTCCCATAGTCAAAATCATGGGGAGTAATATATTCCTTCTTATCTATATTGACCCAGTGATAATATTCACCCATAATTCACTCCTTTAGAATTTTTAATGCCGTTCAGCAGATTAAACCCAGTTCAGGTTCTCAACATCTTTTAATATCATCGTTTCCCCAGTGAAGTCATTTTTTAGTTCAACGTAATTCGCTTTTACCTTCACATTATTATACCAATCACCAAGACTGGCACTTTCACCAGTATGTATGTTGATAAGCCTGCTAGTTATGGGACTCCAAGTGTGCGCCTCCACTGTTTCTGCAAGCAAATAATACGCATCAAGAAAAATCAGATTCCTCCCATACATCCAGAACGGAAGCTTAATATCCAGGAGTGGCAATTCTGCGGAAAAGATTTCGTCGCCATGCGGAGGAACCGTCTCATAGTGAAACTCTATCTCACTTCCATAGTACGCAATAGTCGCTCCTTCGCAGCCGATATTTTGAGGAATGCCTTCATTAGCTATGATAAATTCCATTGTGCCTCCTTACATAGTGCCTAGTACACGCTCACAAGTTCTTTCCAAAACTTAAGGCTGCTCTCGGAACACTCACGCTCAATCGATTCTATAAACTCTTTTTCAGCGTTTTTCCAAACAGCATACTGAGCAGTTCCCATCGCTCTTACAAATTCTTCAAAATCGGAAGCAACAGGTACTATCTCCTCATAACTCATGTCACTTGTGAATGCATATATCTCACCGGACTTACAATCAAGTAGAATAGTGTATGGGTCGCCGTTTGCAATAATTATTAGGTTCTTTTTGCGAAGAACGGGATACTCATCATAATCAAGATTGCGGTTAATCAGCCAGCTTAAGCCCATCTCATCTCCATATCCAAACTGGTAGCTGAGAAAACCGAAATTCCCCCAATTGTAGCTTGAAATATACTCCGAAAATGCCAAGTCTAAATACTCTATTCCAAGTTCGGACTTTAATTTCTCGATTTCAGACTTCGGAATTTCTTTTTTGCTGAGAATAATTCCGTCTGTTATTTCAGAATCAAGCCCCTCAGTTTCTTCCATTATTGAAGATATTATTTCATCGATTGTTAATAGTTGCATCTATAGTTCCTTCCTGTGCTTTATGACTTTATATCGCTATTTAGCCATTAACCTTGGCAACAACAATACCGTATTGAAGGTATTCAAGTTACTAAGAAGTTTCTTCAAATGTCTCCACTCTGCAGAAACCTTGTACCCTCTTTTTTCTATTTCATCCACAGCTAACGAGTGATAACTAAAATGGTCCCCATTCACAAATTAAGTAGTTTCTTCCCACCATTTTTGTAATTGCTTCTTCCCTTTCAAAGGTTTAGCAAAATATGCGTATACTATGTCTGTCTCAAACCTTGTTTTTAAGATGCTCTCAATCTGACTTACAATGCTTTTGAGTTCCAACAAATTCGTGCAATTTTCAATATAAAACGTCTGATTTGTTTCTTTATCGAGCAGCTTCATCTCTTCTTTGACAGATACACAAAAATCTTTATGATGATGGTAGAGCAAGAACTCCCGACTTGTGAGCGATACATCAAAGCAGGCTTCCATGCCTTTTGGTGCATAAACAGAAATGCTAAGTTTGCAAAATTTTCTTTTTTCTATTTCACTTTCTAGCTGGAATTCATATTGAATCTCCTTCATGTTAGTAAGGTCGAAACTAAATCGCCCCTCCCCTCCGATGTTCTTAAACTCAATTTTTGAAGTATCAAGTCCGATTCTTTTTACAAGTTTAAAATAATCACTTTTAGCATATAAATCTTCAAAATATTGTTCTAATTTTACTTTATTGGTCATCAAGTGTGGTTCATTGATTTCATTGCAAATAGTGAGTAAAATATGGCAAAGATTAAGCTTATTAGCAATAATGAAGTCTGTCAGCATTCCTAAATATTCTATTGCCTTTTGCTCCTCGGAATAACTCAATACGACCAAAACGTAATAAAATTCCTTTTTCTCGTAATGCGGACAAACTCTTTTTAATAAATCGCATAGAAAATCGACTAGCCGCTTATATTCTGCAAACGGTTGCAACTTCTTGAAATGCTTTATTTCAAAATCCGCATATGAATATATTTGCTTTCGAAATTTATTGAAAATTTCGTCTATGTCACTTGGTGGATTAGCTTTTTTAAAAGCATCGTATAGCGTTAAACTGTTTTCGTTGTACTCAAAAAATATCTTCTCCATGCTCTTATATTCCTATTGTCAGCTTTATTAAAGGGACAATGTTGGTGCCTTAACCTCTAAATATAGCACAGCAAATTACATTGTTTCATTCATATTGGAGATTAGCGCCCTTTCATCGACTTCCCCTCCGTAAAGGGAAAACGTAATTGTATCACACATACGGCAACCGAAGTTCTGGTCGTGTTCGTTAAGTAGTGTGCCAATGAAATAGTTGTGCTGCTCCTCATATGTTTCTAGCTTATATAATACAGCATTTGACGTGGGCTTTTTATCGTTTTGTGTGTTATTGATTGTATTTGGGTTGTATTTTTGGTTGTGTGGTAAGGAATAGATGCTGTATGATATTTGCATCTTTAGCTCGTATGTGCTAGTGTAATTTTGTCATTCATGATGAAACCTCCTCTGTTATAAGATGTGGTTGGCGAACCAACATCATACTAGCATTGGAGGTATTTTTCTTGAAGCTAAAGCTATTCTAATCACACCGCCATAGCCGGTGGTTTGTTGATTCACCTCACTATCGCTCGGCGAATCCTCTGCTAAAACAGTTCAAAATCATAAAATAGGGAATCGAATAACGATTCCCTATATAATATATACCCTATGCAATTTTCTTTATTTCAAACACATACTTTTCTTTTAATTTCGAGCACCTCTCTTGTGGAATTATTCCTTCATGTTGCAATCTTCCGGCTACAATTCCTGGGTGGATGCCTATCGTTTTAGCAAATTCAACAATTTCATCATCAGATGTATATCTTGAAGGAGCTAATCTTCTATAATCCTCAGGCGAAATCAAATAGTTCTTTGCAAACTTATCTGCATCTATTTCCAGTTTATTATTAATGTCCATCATTTCTTCTAGTGTGCTGCTGATAAAGACCTTCTTAATCTTTTGCTGAAGTACATGCCTGATTTCATGAAATAAAGAAAACCAGAACTTATCTGCATACACTCCTCGATTGTTTATCGCAAGAACTACCCTATCGTCTGTTACCCACTTGACAGCACCATTCACTCCTGAATTCTTCAAGTGTGGTAATAAAACAAATGCAATACCGCATTCAGCAAATATTTCATGCATTCTTGGCAAAAATTCCTTCGGTTTCTTTACCGTCATACCTCTAAGCTCAGGTAAATATCCTTTTAACTTCGCTGCATTATAAGGCTTCGTCTCAATATCTTTTGAGATGTTTATAGCTGTTTGAATCCATGCTCTAGAATTAATGATGTTCTTATCACTGTTAAGAGATGAACTTGATCTAAAATTTACTAGAAAATCCTGCTGCAACATAATTCTTAAATCTGCAACCTTAAAATACTTACATAAATTTGCAACTTTATCGTTGATACTTCTTGTTTTTGGCAAGCCAACTACATCAACGAAATATTTATAATCTATTTCTTTTACAAACTCTGCTTGTGCATCAATATCTTTAGCCTGCTGTATCTCTATCAGTTTTTGATCATAAGCATTCTGTAGATTCTGCCAAACTTCTACACTTGTTCCAAGCATTACGGAAAGCTTCTTTGCTAAGTCATTGGAAATATTAGCCTGTCCATTAATCAACTGGCTTAAAGTCTTTGCGGTTGTTCCCATTCTTGTGGCAAATTCAGCTTGACTAACTCCCATATCTTCAATAATATCCGCAATATAATATCCAGGGTGAAATGCCACTATATCATTGTATTCATTTACATTACTCATAATGATTCGACACCTCCGTTACCTTCACTTTTTCTTGTACTCAGAACAAAACTGTTTCTTTACTGTTTCATTCTTATATAGTATTTTATAGTATTTGGATTCCCAAACCTAATTGATTCCCTTCTTTTATTTTATTACCATTTTGGTAATAAAATAAAACTAACCCGCTTGAATTTCAATGCTTTTAAAACGTATTTTATACTTTCGTTACATTTTACGTAATAAAAACCATATAGGTGCACATCTATATTGAGATAAGCCTTGTATAAAATCATGGTTTATCGACATCAAGCATACCGTCTCAACATGGATCGAAAGGCCCTGATTGATAACAACATAATAGGGATAATCTGAGATAGTCCTTTTGTCTATGGAAACACATCAACTCAAATATGTAGTAGAAATATCTCCGCTTCTATCGTTGTCAATATCACAGCCTAAACCTCACCTGTATTCGGGAACTGGTCTGCAATCCCCTTTATATTTCCTATAATAATGCCAAAGTCAATAGTCGCAGAAACACCATCGTCTCACTCCTGTCTGTTCGCAGTACATGGGATAGGTCAACGACTTTTTTCCAGTCCATCTGGAGCCACAATTCCCATGCACTCGACCTTAATAGTCAAAAATTCACACGATAAATCCACAAGTACTGTTTGCCTAGTTAATCAAAACGCAGTCTTTGATACAATCGGATGTGTAGTTAATTCCTCAAAAGCTGCTTGAAATAACGTTATTTCTGATATTTTTCCTGCAACAGATTTACTCTTCCATTAGTCATTTATTTAATAGAAAGGATACCATCCCATTGATTCTGTTACTGTTGCGACACTTTTTCTTTCAATAATTAAAAGGTTTAGTAATAACTCAACAATTTCTCAAATGATATATTTATGCCAATTTCTTCTAATAGAGCTTTTCTTTGTCGATATAGATCATGCAATACATCTTTATACTCTAAACCATAATGTAATAAATTGTGACAATTACTACAGAGCGATACAATATTTTGCTCACGGTCTAAATCAATTCCTGGAAAATCACGATGAGCGGATAAAGGAATTAAATGATGTGGCTCCGTATAATTGGTAGGACTATTTCTTCGTTTAAAAACGAAATGCATCTTATCCACTTCACACAAATACTGCGCCCGTTTCAAAGCATTTTTCGATTCATACTGCTTTCGAGGGTATATGTACTGTGAACGTTTTGCAACTAAAGGTGCTTCCCTCGGAGTAGTATCGTATTGAATTTCCTGATTCAAATGTTCGATAAATTGCCTTTCCTCTGCTTTTTCCGCTAGAAAGTCTTCCCTAATATTCTCTTTAGATAAAATCTCTTTAGCTTTTTCTCTTGCTTTTGGGTCTACACGTTTGCTTTCTATGATAATACGTAATGCTTCCTTCTCCTGTCCCAACTCAAATATATGTCGAGCTCTTGGAATACGAAAATTTTGACTTTCTGACTTCGATCCTGGATTTCCCATTAGGATCTTTTGGGCTAATTCATCTTTTGAAATGGACGAATCTTTGAAATCATAATAAAAATTTACAAATACAGCTTTTCCAACTGCTGCTAACGTTTTTTTAAATCTTTATACTTTGTGTCCTTCAAAACGTCACCCCTCAGACTACTTCCATTCCAGTACTCTTCAAATATTGGAAGATTCTATCATAATATTCCCTGTTCCTTGACGGATCTTCATCTGAACCTTCAGGAACATATATAATCAATCCCTGTCTTGCTCTTGTTAATAAAACTCTATAAGCATTTTTTAGATATCTCTGTCTTTGTTCCTGATTAACATGGTTCCATTTCGTACCCCTGAACTTAAAATAATCAAAGCCGTCTCTCGTATACCTGAAATCTGCATCCCAGGCTAATACTGCATAATCGACCTCTAAACCCTGTACTTTAAATTCAGACGCTACCACTTCTAAATAATACGATGAGTCGACATTTTCCTTTCCGTTCAAAAACCACCCTACATGATTTATGTCTGATAGAACCCATATTCCTTCAGCTCGCAGCCTTTTCCCTTCTGAGCTTGCTAAAAGCCCATACCTTTCTGTCCCACGAGCCTTATCTTTTACCCATTTTTTTGCAATTTCAAAATTCCTTGTCAAAAAAACCGGATATGTTTGTTTAAGCTCATAATAAACACTTTTGGCATCATCTGCCTTTTCATCTAACAGCAATTTCACGAAAAGAGCTAATTTTTCACTTCTGAATGAGCGTAGTGAAACTCCTAAATGCAAATCTGAAATGCAATGGTACTCTCGTCCATTCAATAATGTTGGGATGTCTGATTTCCCTACATATTCTATATCTGTAATTTTATCCGACAGATAAATCTTCCAATTGGGATAATTATTTGCTAAAGTTTCAAACCAATCCTGAATTCCTGCTTCTCCGTTGTATATTTCTTGTCCACCACCCACAAGACAAACAATAACGGCCCAATCTTCATGTCGGTCCATAATGCTAATCAAAAATTCAGGTTCTGACTGATTAAAATCGGGAATCCCTTTTTTTCGCCTCATAAAATCAGCGAGCGACTCTTTGTTCCATGCTCTTTGAGCCTCATCAAAAATAGCTACTTTCTCTACTGGTGCCATATCTGTTGTTAAAGCATCATCTCTAAATTTATGAATAATTTGGATAAAGGCTTTCGTTTCTCGAAGAGCATTTTTCTTAGTTATACCTTCTCTCTCCGCGCGATCTATTGCAAGCGCATTTTGCAAAACATCAACTAGTGGACCATTTCCTGAAAGAAAAACAGCATGTTCATCTTCATTAAAATGATGACGTTCGTTTGCTATGTTTAAGCCTGCTAGAGTTTTTCCAGCACCAGGTACTCCTGTAACAAAGCATATAGCTTTTTTGCTATTTTTCTTACACTGATCGATTATATTGGAAATTGCCTCTGTCGTTATTGTTAAATTCTTTGCACCAGCATCATTCCTAGAAATATCCTCGACATCATGTTTTCTATACAAAGCTTGCGCAGCTTCAATGATAGTCGGTGTTGGAGCATATCTTGAATTTATCCACTCCAGTGCAGATAACGACGTATCATTAATTCTCGAAATAGTTTCTCTAATAGTACTTCCAACATTATTTTTATTACAGAAAAGTGTGTTATGAATATTATCTTCCATACAGTAATATTCATTCTGTTTCTCTGCCGCCTTAGTTGAAACATTAATAGGAACAAGATACCTAGTCCTACTTTTATCATGAAAGTATTTCAAATCCAACGCATAATCCATCACCTGATCAGTGGTAGATTTTTTGTACTCTTTATCTCCTACCTTAAACTCTAAGAGAAAAATAATTCCTTCTATTATACATATCACATCGACCCTATGCCCCATCCTCGGAATAGTATATTCAAAAATAATATCACCTTGAGAAAACTCAATTAATTGTTCCTTTAAAATTTGAATCTCCGATCTCCAAGCCATCTTTTGGATATCGGTAGTTTTAAACTCGTCATTAGTCAATAATTGGCCGAGAACAAGCTCATCATCCTCTAATATGAATTCGTTTATAGAATTAAAATAGTATTCTCTTCGGCTCATATGTATCTCCTTATTTCTGCGATAATGCTTTATTAAGCTGACTAGCCAATTTCTTTGCTATAGCCTTTGCCACTATAGGTGGTACTGCATTCCCTACCTGCTGATATTGCTTGTCCTTTGTCCCACAAAAAACGAAGCTATCCGGAAAAGTTTGCAAACGAGCTGCTTCTCTTATACTTACTGCTCTGTCTTTTGTCGGATGTACCCACATTGATTTACGCACATTCACTACAGTACCAGACGGCTCATCATATTTTAAGCGAAGATAGATCGTATTCTGCGTTCTTGTAACATCTGTATACGTGTTTGTTTTCATTTCCTCAGATAAGGAATGAAAATTTTGTCCTTGATCTAATGCTTTAAAACGCGCCATAGCTGTTGGTGTCGTTTTAGTTATAATATGATTGTGCAATTTCTCTGAGTCACGAAGTGTCAGCGCCAACTCACTCAAGCCAGTTTTAGCTTGTAGCTTTATGCCACTTTTATCATCAGATACATTATAGACCGGCTCAATATCTTCTAAATCTTTAATAGCGTCCTCAACTGTCCTATATGGACCGTCTTTATATTTTCCTTCTGGAAGTTTAACTGCATCTGCAATATCTTTTCGAATACCCATTACTACAAAACGCTTTCTTTTTTGTGGAGCTCCAAATTGTGTAGCAGATAGAACATCAGCTGAAATAGCATATCTGTCGTCTTCTTTGTCCCCCTGGAGCTTTGCCTTTAAATAATCAAAAACGGCATATGAACGTATGTTGGCAATCAGCCCTTTATTGTCGGTATAGCTATCAACCACAATATCATTTTCAAGTATCTCCTGTGCCTTGCTTATCATTCTTTGGTACATAATTGCTGGTTCAATCAATGCCTTGATCTGGGATTCTTTTATTTTCCCAGCGTAAAAATCTAGTATTGCATTAAACGCAATCCTATCAGCACTAACGATGGAATCATCCTCATCACCCTCTGTGTGCTTCTCTGATATTTTAATTAAGCGCGATCTGTGTTTTTCTAATACATCTTTAAATTTAGTTGTATTCTTAGCTGCTTTATAGATAACGTTCAATTCTAGATAATCGAAATCATCCCATTTATGTTGTTCTAGTTCTTGCTCAGACTGCACAATATTAATTGCTCCATCAAACATAAACTCTGTATCAAGTAAAGCCAACTCTGTATTAGCAGTTTCAATCACATTGCTATCCACTAATTCTCTATCATCTTCACATAAATAAAATCTATGAACATCTGATCTAAGCATACTCACATTTTCCATTACGAATGCTTTTGGTCTTAATTCCAAAATTGCTCTAATATACTGTTTCACCAGGGAATTATTCTGACTAATTGCATGATTCTTTTGCCTATTTGCATTAGAAAATCCCTGACAAGGCGGTCCTCCAATCACAACATCAATATCGCCATATTTTTCTTTTATTTCTGCATAGTTAGCATCTCTAACATCACCAAATACAGCTACTCCCGGATGATTTTTCTTATAGGTTTCCTGCATTGCAGGATTAAATTCATATGCAACTTTTATATCGAATTTTTTTGTTTGCATAAATCCCAGGCTCAATCCCCCGGCACCTGCAAACAAATCTATTGTATTAAACATAGTTCCTCCATCTTACGCTTCAGTATTAAAGCCTTCTTCGGAGGCTTTGCGCAACAATGCAAGTAAGCGTTTGCATTGATATGTATTTGGTATTTTAGCAGGCATTTTACATGCAATCGCTAATGCAGAAACATCTGTAGGTGTAACCATATGATTTCTAACAGCAAACTCCGATAATCGCATCCACATTTCTACAGGACAATTAACAACCTTTGTCTGTGCCTGAATTTCATTTACAACCTTTTGCTCTTTCTTAGCGGATTTCTGTGCGGCCTTCTGTTCATCGATAGTAATTAAATAATTCTCAATGTCTTCAGGAATATCAATATGTATCTTCTTTACATCTTCCCAACAATCATCTCTCTTACACCACTGAGTAACGTTTGCGACTTTTCTTGACGGATCAGTTATTCGCAAAAGGACCAACTTTGCCAATGCTATTAAAACTGTACCCACTTGTTCGGGCACACTCTGCCTATTCCATATCAATATCAAATCAAGTTCTTGTCCTTGATATTGACTATGTAACAATCTTCTAAATTGTGCCAATGTGTAATATATGATATTTGCACGGTATCCACCCTCGTACCAAGACTGTTTTGGTATAGTCTTCTCTAAATATTGGAACAAAAGAATCAAGGCTGCAGTAGTTTGGAAATATCTCTCATTAAACTGCTCCTCATTTGCATTCCATTGCTCATCAATGTACTCTGCAAACGAATTAAAATTGGTCTGCGCACCCTTACTTACAACCTGAGGGAATCCTCTCCATGTATTCTGAACCTTTGCAAGATCTGTTTTCTTAATTACCTTATTTTTAGGATGTTGCAACTCAAATTGTTTTTTCTTTGCAGGTGTCAAGCGCATTTGTTCTTGCAGATATTGTCCTCTTGCTCTTTCATAAAACCATTTCGTTTCATACTGTGCGCCTTCAGATGCCGGTGCAAATAGGTGCCTTGATATTTGTTCCATACGACGATGAAATGGATGAGATGCAAAAAAGTCTGCATCACTAACCTTATTCTGACTGTTTGATGATCTAGAAATATTTCTGATCAACTCGTCTGACTCTTCTGGTGTTGATTCATCAATTGAAGTCAATTTCATTTGCACAAAAATAGATGACAAATCTGCTTTGTCTTTATATCTTGCATTTGAAATAGAGGCCGTTGTCTGTCCACCATTAATAATCTGAAAATCTCTAACAAAGGTGATAAATCTTCCATGGTTTGTATCCTCTATCTCAACATCCATTGCAGTTGCTGATATACCGTTATTAAACGCAAAAAACATCTGCGGATTGTTCAAGATAGTCCCTCTTATTTTCTTATTGACCGCCACTTTTGTAGATAAGAATGATCTGACATTTCCCTCCAAAAGTTTACTTCCATACTTGTCATATATATCAGCCAAAACAGTTCCAGGAATTACTCCCAGATAGCTACTGTACTGTTCTGTAGACGCTGAGCTAGCTTCTATACACGGAATACCTTCACCACAATATTCCTTAAAGTCAATCTCAATAATCTGACGGCCTTGCTCTGAACAACAGACTCTGAACAAACGATCAATATCCCATATCTGACCTTCTACCGGAATAGAATTATAGTCATCAATTTCTACGGTCCTTATAGCAGCACTCATATCTGCATCGGTAAATACAAGAAAACGATATTTACGAATCGCCTTTTTGTTATACCTTAAAAGATCTACTAAGTCTGCACATGGTGTACTCATCTCTATTTCTTGATATAAATTAGTTGTCAATGCTGCATCAAGAAATTTCATAAGCAAGCCAAAATCCTTATTCGCAGCTGTTCCGGTAAGTCGGCGTTCCAAATCATTACCATCAAAATCCGCAATAATAAGATTCATCGTATTATCGAATTCATCGTATACATAACCGTCTACTCTATAATTACTACGCCCACTTTTGCCTTTATAAAAAGACGGTGTGAAATCTGATAACGCCTCAGCATCAATTAGATACTGCGCCATATTATCTACAAAGGATGCACATGACCCTTCTCCTGTAACTGCTGCAGCAGATTTTATACTCTCTATATAATCTTTTTTAAATTCGGTAGAATCCATGCTAACATTCTCCCATTTTCGTTACTTTTCCCAGCTTTTTATACTAGGGATATCTATCTGATAAACAGCATTCGTTATTTCTGTCGGAACATCAACTCTACGTATTCTCGGAAATGATTCATTTACAGTGTATACTTGCTTTGAGGACACACTAAAATGCTGTTTATCATATTCTTTCATGTCAATATAACCTGCGGTGCCAAGTTTTAATATTAGCTCATCGGGATTTTCGCCATATCGTGAAATCAACTCTATTACCTCATGAACCAATCCATATAATGTGAATGATTTTGGTTGATCAGATGCACATTTATCGATACGATAAATAACCAATTCTCCTTCATCATCTCTATCTAATTGCTCAACAGAAGAAATTGATATTTCTGAAGATGAAGCTCCTGTAGATTTAATCTCATGCCAACAATCTGCATATACAAAATCTTGATCTACTCCTTCTGAACCAACCCAGCCTGCTAAAGCAACCGATGGTAACATTCCATTTTCTATTTTTTCCCTCAGGAACAACAACTCTCCAATGAGCCCTTTCTGTGTATTACTACCTAATACTGCATTGCTTTTATGGTCTAATAGTTTTAACCATGCGTTATATCTGCGCAATACTTTGAGCAATGCAATATCATCAGTTTCTACATTGGAATACTCGATAATATCTCCTGCCATTGTTATAAAAACATCTTCCTGTTTTCGATCCATCAATGTAAAGGAAATTGCATATTTCCCATCCTTTCTCTGATTACATGAAGCATCGATACATTTTGACGAATCTATTTTTTTAATTGCCTTTTGGCTCACTATTACGACAGACTTATGCTCCGGTGTTGTATATCGAACATACCACTCAAGCGGATGCTTTACAGATAATTTCAATGCTCCACCAGAATAGTAATTAATAGTATTCCACTTTTCTCTTAATTCATTTTCTTTACCACTCATTACATATCCTCATCGTCATCATAATTGTCATAAACGTCAACCCAATCTCGCAACTCAATTAAGTTAACCTTATAATTTGCAGTTTCAGTGGATCCACTAGTTTTAGGGAATCCCACTCCTAACGCGAATAAAAATTCAGGTAAATCTTTATTCTCAGACTTTGAATAATCGGCTTGTATTATATGTAGCATTAAAATAGGATCTCTTTTGGCTATCAAATACGCTTTGTCCGGAATATTTTTTTTATTCTCATTTCCTGGTATGTTTCTATATACTTCTTCCGCATCTTGAATCTCTTTTTTCGTTAATCCAATTCGTGTGCATCCACCAGCTCCAACACGTAACTTAGTACCACTCACACTGATCATTTTCTTATCAGCTAAAATTTTTCTTTTTTCTGTCCCTTCGATCTCTAATATTTCTTCACCACACTGCAACGGCTCATCGTATGGAATACCGGTTCCAAATTTTATCAATACTACATCCCATCCATTGCTCCAATGATGACTCTCTATAAACTCCGCAAGTGCCCTACCATTGAAACTCAAATGCCATGGATTTGTCTCGAAATCTAGCAATAATTGAGCAATATTATCCCCAGGAACATTTTTCCAGTAATAATATCCTCTCGTACGCTCTTCATCAAAAAATCTATCTCCAATACTACTCAATGAATTTACAAAATTCTTGAATGTTGTCTCATTTGAAGCCAAAATGTTTTTTGATGCTTTTAATCTAGGTGTCTCAAGTAAATTACCAGAGACTGTAACAGGACACGTCAAATCAGTTGCTGTACGCATTTTGTTTCGCGCGGTCACGATTAATGCGCCAGGATCTTGCCGAACTTTCAGGCCAAAGTCTCTAGGCGTTTGATTCGCGTTTCTCATTTTCGAGATTTCTTCCTTAAGTTCAGCTGTTGCTCTAGTAATTTGTCCGTACCAATCGATTGCTTCTGGTGTCATCCATACCTTTACAACATCCCCATAGTTTGGTCTATATCCGAACCAACGCCCCATCTGCAACAAAGTATCATACATCTTTGTATTACGATGGAAATATGTTACGCCAAGGCCCTCTAATGTCAAACCTCTAGACATACTATTTCCACCTACTGCAATCACTCGTAAACCATCATTCTTATGATTAAAATAGTCTAAGCTTGCAGCACCAGTTTTCATATTTACCGCACGAACTTCAATAGGAGAAATTGCCTTATGCAAATAATTTTTAAGCAAGTTTTCCCATTCTATTTCCACAATTCCGCTCAAATGATACTCGTCCCAAACAACATGCATTGCTTTTATGTTTCTGATTTTTTCACTTTGAGAAAGTGGTAATTTAGCATAGTTTCTGACATCCGATTTTACCTGATCTAACCAAACATTCAGCATTTCTTGTATCTGATTTTGAACATTGGTATAAAGGCTTATATGTACCATCATAGATCTATGTTCTGTAAGATCACCTCTATAGTCACGAATTGCATTTAGCAATAAGAAATAATATGCGGCTTCATATAGATCCTTTGGTAAATCTTCTACCACAAAGTCTTTTTTATGTTTCGGAGGGAAGCATGCTTCTAACTCTTCTATATCAATCTCTTGGAGCATGTGATCGCTATCAGAATTTTCACCAAATATCCTATCAGCGCCAATATAATTATTAGGAGCAGACAGCGCATAAATAAAATCAGCTGGAAAGAGATCATCGTCTTTTTCTGGATCAATAAAAATATTTGCAAAAGGCGTTGCTGTAATTCCTAAATAAGTAGTTTTACTGAATAAATTCAATAAACGTCTGATGCAGTCATTAATTGCAGCAGGCTGAGAATCTTCGTCTTTCGTATTAACTGATGCGTTGTCAGCCTCATCATCAATTAGCATAAGCGGAAGATCAATCTGTCCGGTAGCATTTTGCGTATTATTATCTGACAACCACTTGATTAAGTTGTTCAAAATCCTTTTGTTCTTCTTCACCACTAAAATAACAGGACAATTAACATTTTCGATGCCCAAATTGTTGTTTCTCAGAATACCGCTATCAAAATCTTTAGTTACAGAAGTAAACGCAACGATTTTTTTATCTGTTCCATATCTTCCTACTCCGACCGGCTGATTCTTTATACCCTGTTCAGCTTTAGGATCCAGATAATATTCGCTCTTTCTTCCGGTGCATTCGGCATCTAATCTTTCTTGTGTTTGCTTACGTAAGTTCTCCTGCATACCAGCTAAAACAATAATAATTCTATAACCAGTATCTGCTGCTTTATTGCAAATAGCTGTGTAATTAGCCGTTTTACCAGACTGCACGTCACCAAGCACCAGCCCTTTTATTGCAAAATGATCTTCTGATGGATCGCCACATAAATCTAATATTTCATCAGAAACTTTTCCTAGATTTGATGTAACTCTTGGATTCCAATGTTTAATTTCTTCCAGATACTTCTTGTATCTATTCCAAAAGAAGAAATCGAAATCTGCTCTCTTGGAAGGCAACCAGGACTGATGACCGTTATTACGATCGTTAATATATACTCCTACATCCATCTGGATGACTAATGATTGCTTGAGTCTAGAAATTATCTCTGCGAATTCATCATCTGAAACCGGCATAATAGGTGCATTTGTATGTCTTAATAAAGTTGCTTTCTCCAAAAATTCATCTTCTGTAGGTGGAACTTCCTTATAAAGATTGTTAACAAATGCGGAGATTAAACTTTCTAATTGTTCGACATTTGGGTTAATCATTTTTAAAAATCTCCTCCTTAAGTTTCTCTACTATATCAAGATGTGACGAATATGGATCAATATAAGCAATGGCATCAAGCAGATTATATTTTTCTTTCTTGTCAGCACACATCGTAATCATTTCCTGTAGTGATTTTACTATTTCTACATCTGACTGCTCATTATCATTGGTAATTTGCTCATCATTATTCAAATCCACATATAATTGATTAAGAGGCAATCTCATCTCAATCTGTTGCAACAATGCATTTAATGACACCTCTATATCGGGATGTGCTTTAATTATTTGTTGCACAAGTGGATGCTCGCGATTAACTTCATAATAAAATCCGCATTGCTTATTTTTCATGCGGTTCCAAACGTGAGTTTCTGTATCACTTATTTCCTTTTTACCTCTGAAAGTCCACGTTCTTTTGCTCCGTTCAGCAATTTGATTAATAATTGTCTCCAAATTCTTTCTAACTTCTGCTGGAGGCAGTGCGGACGATTTCTTTATGTCTAGAGTCCACAGATCATCTAATGTGTTTGGGATATCAACACGGATTCTGGCAAGTTTCGATAAGTCTCCTTGCCTCATCATTCTGAACCAAGTACCCCAAACCAACAATCTTTTGTTCCTGTATACATAAAACCCTTGTTGTTTTCGAAGCCCATCCTTCCCCCCAAGCATTTTAATTTCATCTGATGTCAGCTTAGATATGTGAGGAAGAATATACGGTCTCACTAATATCTTATTGCCCTGAATAACTAATGTTTCATCATCCATGGCTTGAACACTTTTCTCTGTCAAAAATGGGTCAATTCCTTTAATTTTTTCTCCGTTAATTGACAGTTTAAGTTTTGTGATCCCTGATTCACCCGCTAAATATCTGTGGTAAACAAGAGAAAGATGATCTCTGACCCTATCAATTTTACGTCCTAACGATAGTTCAAAATTAATCTCACCAGCCTTGAGACGATCTAGTTTTTGCCAGACTACTAATGTTCCTGATTCGTTTTTTATCAATTCGTCAAACTGAGGTATTTGCTGAATATCTTCTTCATCAAGAATGTTTAAAGACCAATCTCCTACTTCTGTAACATGATCTATATCCCATTGACGTCCCTCCAAATTATCTCCTTGCTTAGAAATAACAGTCAGACATCTACACTGAGATAAAGACGCTGTTTTTAATCCCAAACCAAAACGCCCTAAATCGTTTTTATCCCTTTCTTCTGTCGGATTCTTACTTCCGTATTGCATAGCAATATCGATTTCTTCCTCTGCCATTCCTTTTCCATTATCAAGAATTGCAATATATGCACCATCTATCGGGAAAAAATATATATCAACATTTTTTGCATTTGCTGCGATACTGTTATCAATAATATCTGCCACTGCAGCCTCAAGAGAATATCCAATAGCCCTTGTTGACTCAATTAAAGTAGGCGCATAGGGTGGCAAGCTTTTTGTTTTCATTTGCAGATCCCTTCCTTAGCTAAACGAGCGTTTATTCATTTTCATCCGGTATGAATTCCATAATATCCCCGACATCACATTTGAGTTCGTTACAGATTTTTTCTAATACTTCTGTAGTAACATTTTCATCTTTACCTAGTTTTGCAAGTGAAGATGAACTGATTCCTGTATTCTGTCTCAAATCTGATTTTTTCATATTTTTATCAATCAGTAGCTTGGTAAATTGTAAAATGAAATTGAACATTCACAACTAAATAAAGATCCATAGGATCGCCTAAATGGTAAAATTAAGTCACGACACAAAACTATCGGAGGAAATCACTATGGATCACCTAAATAATACCATCTTTCCCCTATTTCGCGAAAACTCTTTACAATGCTCTCAATTCAGGACGTTTGCCTTTAACGTTGTTCGATGTACCAGAGCTATTAAGTCGCCGTAATACTAAAACTAATCGTGGTCGTAACAAGCGAGTTCTTGGTCGCAGCATCGATGAACGCCCAGAAATTGCTAACCAAAAGAGTGAAATTGGTCACCGGGAAATCGATACTGTTGTAGGTAAACGAAAAGGTAAAGAAGCTGTAGTGCTTACAATTATTGAGAAGCTAACTCACAAATTCATTACTATTAAGATTGTCAACAAGACAAGTGAATCGGTAGAGAAAGCTATGTCTCAGCTCCGAGAGTGTTTTGGCACCAAGTTCAGTACTGTGTTTAAAACGATTACTTCCGACAACGGTTCAGAGTTTGCAGAGCTTTCAAAACAAGAGTAGTACGGAACTAAAGTTTACTTCGCACATGCTTATTCTTCTTACGAACGATCTCAAAATGAGCGCCATAAACGCATATTCAGGAAGTACGTACCTAAAGGTGAGTCAATTGAAACTTACTCAGCGGAACAAATCCTCGAGTTCGCAGATGAGATAAATAACACACTTAGAAAGGTGTTAGACTACCAAACACCTGATGAACTTTTCGATGAATATTTAGACGAAGTCTATGCAGCATGATTTTTATTTAGGTGTTCAATTTGAAATTGCAATTTACACTATTGTTTCAATCAAGTTATTTTTAACTAGGATATTTATTAACACCTCTATAATTAATTTTATTTTTTTATAACAGTCACTTGTTTTTTTCCATATACTTTTGAAGTAAATTTATTATATTCGCTTGATGATTCCCATTTTCCAGCAATAACTATAATCTTATCTCTATTATTATATAATTCAGAGCGAATCTTTTTATAATTATCTTCATCTGAAAACGATAATATAAATGCATATTTTTTACTTTTTATAGGAGAGACTAAATAAACTTCTTTCTTATCATTATTGTATAATTTCCCGTCTACGGTCGCTTCAATTATCCTTTCTCCAAAACATCCTTTTGGATATCTATATTCGCTCCTGTCATCTAATATCATTGAAGCTATTTCTTTACCTGCATATGTATTTCCAACAGGAAAACTTTTACACAATGAATATATTTGTCTTAATGTTCTTGGTGGATGAGCACTAGGTTCACCAGTCCCATGTGCAGAGGGAATATTTTTTTGTGATAATTGTTTGGTATTGCATAAAAGATTATTTATTGCATCTTCATAAACAAATTGGGATTCATCATAGTCATTCGAATCAAACTCTGTACTACTATTCCCAAACGGACAATTCTTAATATGTTTAAAATTTGGTTTTGTCGCTCTAAAATAGGCACTTTTACTCCCATCAACTGCACAAATATATAATTTTGCGTCACACATATGATTAGGGCAAAAAAACGCAGTATCCCTATCTTCTTCTATAGCTTTATCAGAATAAATTATATTTTTTCTATCTTTATCTCTGTACGCATATTTAGCCATATCATTACCTTCCAGTTTATAAAAATATATTTTATGACAGTAGTTCTATTGTATCCATACGCTAAAAAACCTCTTTGACAATAGTCCTGTTGTTACACCAAACAAAAAAAGTAGTTCTATAGCCCCAACCACCTATTTTCAGTGGTCAGAATTATTGCCAAATGCTCTAAAATCACAATCTAAACCAGCTGTCCAAACCTATGCATTATTCTCTAAAGCCTTTGATTTCAAGGATTTTCTATACTTTTTCTTCTTACTTTCTTGACAGTAGAACTACCGTCTCCACATGCATCGTCGCCACAAACATATCCACTGGTGTCGCCTCCACGAACTCATAACCGAGTTCACCTAGTAGCTTGATATCGCGAGCCAGTGTTCCTGGGTCGCATGACACGTACACTATCTTGTCCACCTCACAACTTGCGAATGCTCGGAGAAGTGCCTCATCGCAGCCTGCGCGCGGAGGGTCGAGGATGGCGATCTTTGGGGCATTTTCATCGATGTAGTCGACGAAAAGCTTATCTTCTTTATCGAGGAGTCTCAGCATCACATGTTCGGCGCGGCCTGTGTAGTAGCGCGCATTTACAATACCGTTGATTACGGCGTTGCGGTTGGCGTCGATAACGGCGTTTTTTACAGACTCGATTCCGATAATCATGTCAGCCTGAGCCGCCATGCTGAGACCGATGGTTCCGATGCCGCAGTAGAGGTCAAAGACGGTTTCGCCGCCCTTGAGACAGGCGTATTCCCTGACCTTGGCGTAGAGCTTGCTCATCTGATTCGTGTTGACCTGGTAAAACGCTGGTGCGGAAATCTCGAACTTCATGCCGTCGTCCGTGATGTCGGTGATTGTGTTTGTGCCAGCCACAACCTCGTAAGCGGTAGCGGGTTCGCGGACGTCTTTTGCCTTATTCACCTCGACAACCACGCTCTGTAGGAAGTATGGTTCGGCTTCGGTCGAGACCGCATCGATTGCGTCGCTGATGGTGTAGATGACTTTCTCGGCGTTTGGCAGCTGCTTGGATGTGCCTGTAAATATGAGCATCATCTCGCCTGTGCCCTCGCAGACCTTGATGGTGAAGCCCCTTAGAAATCCTTTGCCGTGTCTCACATCGTATACGGAAATCAGCTTGTCCTGTAGGAGATTGCGGATTGCATTGGCTGCCGCCATAGTTGCACGTTTCTGGAGTAAGCAGTCGGTGCAGTTGACTATTTTGTTGCTACCGCGCTTGTTGAAGCCGACGAGCGGGCCAGCGCTCGTCATCGCCACTGCGAACTCAGCCTTGTTACGGTATCTAAGAATTGATTCGAAAGCCTCGCTTTCAGAATCACCAGCACTCTCAGTCTGCCCAGCCTGCCCTCCGTCGGCTCCGATCGTATCTGCGGCGCCCACAACTTCCCTGACAGTTGGCTCCTCAAGGGCGCCTATACGCTCGAGCTTAGTGACTATATTTTTGCGCTTGATGCGGAGCTGTTCATCGTAACTAAGCTCGAGCATCGAGCAGCCGCCGCAGTCATGATAGTACGGGCACGGCGGCTGCACTCTGGCTGCGGAAGCCTCAAGAAGCGTGATTGTCTCAGCAATCGCATAGCGCTTCTTGAGCCTCGTGATGCGGGCGCTAACCTTATCACCTGGAACGGCGCCCGCCACAAAAATAGCAAGGCCAGACAACCTGCCCAGACCCTTGCCATCATCAGTCATATCTGTAATTTCGAGCTCTACTGTCTGTCCTTCAGTAACTACGAGATCAGCAGTCTTATCCATGTTATCGCTCATTTTCACCTCTGAATATTCTTTATATTTATCTTTGCTTGGTATTGATTTATACGGGTGAGGATGCTAGAATCTCCCGCCAATTTCTGGTCTCTAGCTCCTTAAGTTTCACACCCACCAGCCCTCAATCATCACTTTCAGCACCAAGTTCTATCTCTTAAGCTCTTCGCTTACTCCTTCAGCTTAGCGAAGCGCTACCTCTCAAGCCCCTCCGCTATCTCCTTAAGTTTAGCGAAGCGTTTACTTACACCTGGTTTCTTGATTGGCGGGCTCAGGGCCTCGCCTATCTCCGATAGGCTGGCACCTGGGAGCTCAAGCCTGAGCTCCGCAGTGTCGCGAAGTACAGGTTCGAGGTTTTCTAGGCCTAGCTTGTCTTTGATGATCTCTATATGGTGAATCTGTTGCTCGGCGGCGGTCAGGGTCCTGTCTACATTTGCGTTGTCACAGTTCGAGATCCTATTTACTTCGCGCCTGAGCCCTCTGCCGATTCTGATATTCTCGAATTCAAGCATCGCCTCATTAGCACCCATGATTCCAAGCATATCGCTGATGTATTCAGCGCGCTTCATGTATACTATATGCTCCTCTCCGCGCTCGATTAGACCAGCTGACAGGTCGACGAAGCTGCCAATCAGCTTCCTTAGGTCATGTGCGACATGCTCGCTATTGAGCACGAATTCCAGATGATAGCTCTTCTTGGGGTCGGACATGGTGCCGACGCCGAGAAATAGCCCTCTCAGGTATGCCTTCTTGCAGCATTTGCTCCTGACAATTGGCTGGTAGATGCCGTCACTAAGGAACTCATCACCTTCTCGGATGAGCATCATGCCGGTCTCGCGTAGTATCTGCGAGCTCTTTTCCTCTGGCCTGATAACCAAAGAGTATCTGTATCTGTAGTTACCGCGTGATTTCCCCGGCATCTGTGAATTTCCGACTTCGATACCAGCGTTGCTGCCGAAGTATTCCTTGATCAAGGTCTTATAGTGCCTTGCAATCGCTGGATTCTCTGTCGATGCTACTATTGTAAATTTTCCGCCACCAGCAAGTCTGAGGCTGCCTGCTACCCTTAGAAATCCCGTAATTTCCGCAAGCATGCAGCACTTCTTGCTCGGCATGACGCGCGCTAGTTCACCCTTAGTCTGTGATGAGAAAGACATCTATCTGTATGACTCCCTTCAAGTTATAATTTGTACCGCTTGATCACTGCATAAGGGCTAGCGCTTATCTATAGTCTATCTATTTCTTGCTGATTCCCTTTGCGATGAAATCAAGGTCTCTATGTGTCACCGTCACTCTGTATCCGTCCTCGTGGAAGAGCTCTGCCATCTTGTTTGCGATTGCCACTGATCTGTGGTGACCGCCAGTGCATCCAAATGCGACATTTAGATGATACTTTCCCTCGTGGATGTAACCAGGTATTAGCTCCTTGATTAGTGCGTGGTACTTGTCCACGAACTCATTTGCGAGGTCCGACTTGAACACGTAGTTTACGATTTTCTTATTGTTACCGGTGAGCTTCTTGAGGCTCTTTACGTAGTACGGATTCGGTATGAACCTGACATCCACCATGATGTCTGATTCGCTTGGAATTCCATGCTTGAAGCCAAACGAAGTCACGTTTACGCTAAACTGATTTCCTTCCTTGCCGAGGAATATCCTTCTCATCGCCAGGTTGAAATCAGCAACCTTCATGGTGCTGGTGTCGATGATGTAATCAGCCTTCTTGCGTACGCTCTCAAGCCTTGCACGCTCCTCTTCGATTACCGCCTGTGTAACCTTTCCACTTGCGAGCGGATGGTGCCTTCTCGTCTCGTTGAATCTCCTAACCAGCGTTGGCGTTGACGCATCCACGAAGAATACATCGCTCTCTATCTGCTCGCTACTCTTTAGCTGATCGATAACCTCTACAAGATCGGAGAAAAACTCACCCCCACGGACATCGGCAACGAACGCAATCTTGTCCATGCCATTCGTCATCGAAAGTTCTACAAAATTCATCACCAGCTTAGGTGGCATATTGTCGATGCAGTAATACCCTTGATCCTCCAGCCAATCTGCGGCCTTTGTCTTGCCTGCACCCGACATCCCTGTGACTATGACAATCTTCATCTCTTACCTCTTCTCAATATTGACAATTCTCTCTAGATCGAGCCCTGCCTCCAGAGCTCTCTCAACCCCAGCGACATAAGTACCGACCTTATCCGGCACATGCGCATCGCTGCTTATGGCAAATTTCACATCGTAATTCGCCGCTATCTCGATTTCCTCCTTGGTGAGGTGCGTGTGACGAGTGCTGATTTCCATAAGCGTATTCGTCTCTTCACAAGCCTTGCAGAGCTCCTTCATATCAAACGGGCCCTTGTCCCCAGGGTGTGTCAGTAGAAATATATCGTTCTCATACAGCGCCCTTAGAGCCATATCGGTGTTCTTATTCCTTAGCTGCTCCCTGCTTCCAGACGGCAGTCCTGCGTGCCAGCATATGTAGTTTGCAGTCATGTAGCCATGCGGGAGTCCGTAGTGGTATCCAGCGTTGACGATATCGAATTTGCCTAGATTCTCCTTCTTGATATCTAGTCCATTTGGAGTGTTGATGATATTGGCCTCTACTCCTAGCAGGACTTTTACATTAGGAAACTCTCTCATCGCCTCCTCGATGTCCGCTCTCATAGCTGCGAGCTTGCCCATCTTGAGGCCGTAGAACTTGTGTCCCGGTCCGTGATCCGTAATCGCTAGCTCGCTTAGTCCCTTAGCTGAAGCTGCAGCGACATTCTCAAGGACCGTTCCCTTGCCATGCGCATACATCTTACCGTGCGAATACCTCGTGTGAGTGTGGTAGTCCGCCGTTAATTTATATAGCTTTTTAATGTTGTTTTCCATCAGCTTATCGCTTCCTTACCCTTTTAATTCTATTCCGCATCGATAATTCTCACCTCAGGTTCGAGCTTAATCCCCGAATTCTGCTCGACTTCCTGAGCCACTATATCGATTAGTTCTCTCACGTCCTTAGAGGTAGCACCCCCTATATTGATAACGAAGCCCGAATGCTTCTCAGATACCTGCGCACCTCCGACTGTCCTACCCTTTAGTCCAGCCTCCTCGATTAGAGCTGCCGCATATCCGCCTACAGGTCTCTTGAATGTACTGCCTGCGCTCGGAAAATTCACCGGCTGCTTCGTTCTGCGCTTCTCGGCGAGTTCGTTCATCCTCTCTGCGATAGCTTCTTTATCATCCCTATGCAATCTGACCCTTGCATAAATTGCAATATCATCATTATGCTGCAGTACACTATCTCTATATGCGAACTTCATATCCTCGCCGGACAGCTCGTATACCGAGCTTCCGTCAGATTTCATAAGAGTTACGCTCTCGACTACGTCCTTCATCTCTCCGCCATATGCACCAGCGTTCATGAAGAGTGCACCGCCTAAAGTCCCAGGGATTCCCGATGCGAACTCAAGTCCAGCGAGGCCGTTATCTCTTGCGAAGTTAGCAGTGCTTGACAGCATGCGAGCTGACCCAACACTTATCACATCATCTCCCGCTTCGAGTAGCTCGATATGCTCGAAATCACCTCCAAGCTTTACTATCACGCCGCGGTATCCTTCGTCAGCGAACAGCAGATCGGAGCCATTTCCAATCAGCATATATCTTGCGTCCTCAGCATGAAGTAGTTTCAGGAGTTTGCTGAGTTCCTCTTCACTACAGACGGTCACAACTGCATCAGCTGGACCCCCTATGCGAAAGGACGAGTGCTTACTCATCGGCTCATCCTGTCTTATCTGAGCTTCAGGTATGAACTCACTTATCTTATCTATTAGGCTTGTCTTTATTAAGCTTCTCTGTGACATGATTCTCTCCGTATAATTCATTCTCCTCAATACCGAACTTGGCATAATCTGTATATGACCTAATGTCGGTCTCCTTGCTTCGTTTTCTCAGCTTACTATTGGTCAGTTTGCCAGCATATCTGTAGAACACTGCAAAAACCGGAACTCCAAGTGCCATGCCGAGGAATCCGAACAGTCCGCCGCCGATAAGCACCGCTATCAGAACCCAGAAGCTGCCTATTCCTATCGCACTGCCGACTATCTTAGGCCCGATTACATTTCCGTCGAGCTGCTGAATTACGAATATCATGATGATAAAGTATCCAGCTTTAACAGGATCCTCCAACATGAGGAGGCACACAGATGGAATAGCCCCTAGGAACGGTCCAAAGAACGGGATTACGTTCGTCACCCCGACGATCACTGCGATGAGCAGTGCGAGTGGCATGTTCAGCACAAGCAGGCACACATATGTCAGGATACCGATTATTATCGCATCGAGAATTCTTCCGACGATGAATCCGATAAATGTCTCGTTTATGATTTTTGCAAACTCATATAGGCTTCTCGACCTCTGCTCGGAGCATGTCGCAGCAACTATCTTGCGAGTATTTGCAAATATTATCTCTTTATAATTTAACAGGTATATCGATATGAGTATGCCGACGAACAAATTCGCACTTCCGCGCACAACACTTATAATCTGCGCCGAAACCAGGTTGGCTAGGTTCTGGAAGTTATCCTTCAGGATGTTATCCCTTATCCAGTCGATAATCTCGCTGGTACCTGCATTTGCAGCCTCGTTGATCCACTTGACGATCTGTGGAAAGCTCTGCAGATGGTGCTCTGACCAAGAGGAGAAGTAAGCGAGTCTCTGCGGCATGGTGTTCATCAGGTTGACGATACTCATGACTATCTGCGGTATGACAAAATAACCTATTAGCGCAAAGAATGCTATGATTATCATAATAGATATCGCGCTCGCACCGATCTTAGCTATGGCGAGGTTCCTCTTCATCCTCACTGTAGGGTCATCTACAGCTTTAACTCTACCTCCTGCCAGCCTCGTGTGGGAAGGTCTCTTAAGCGCCTCATGAGATATATCGCCGCTATCCCTAAGCCTTATATAAATGCCTCTCACCAGCTTGTTATATATCGGGCACAGCAGAAATGCTATGAACACACCGATGTACACCGGCATGAGCGTCTTGTTAATCGTCTCCATGCCAGCGGTGAATCTCGTCTTGCTAAGCACATTTGACAGCATGATAAGCACGGAGCCACTGACAATCAGCGCGATTGAAGCTTTGATATACGGACTTTTTACAAATTTTCTGAGCAAAATTCCACCTCTCTATCTGCACATACACATACATAATTATATTACTATAAAATGCACCTATTTTGTGGCTATCTTTGTGAAAATACAAGGTAATTCACCATATACTTTAGCCTGTCTATATTTTAGATTTCTATTTGAAGTACCTTTCCGACACTGCTATGATAATAATGTATATTTTATTTTGAATTATTAGTCTGGAGGTATCACAAGATGAGACTAGATGCAGCAGGCAAGGCATGCCCAATCCCTGTAATTATGGCAAAGAAAGAATTAGATAATGGTACTCAGAGCCTCGAGATTATCGTTGACGGACAGACACAGATCGATAACCTAGAGAGACTCGGTAACGCATATGGCAGACCTATCAGTTCAGCACCAGAGGGCGATAAGTTCCTCGTAAGCTTTGCTGATGGAGACGGAAAGGTTCCTGAGAGTGCAAGCAGCTTCTCAGCAGATAGCTACGCAGTATTTTTCAACAAGGCTTCCGTAGGTACGGGCGACCCAGAGCTCGGACTAAACCTTGCTAAGATGGCTATTTTCACTCTCTCCGAGGGTGACAACATCCCTTCATACGTTCTATTCATGAACGATGGCGTTAAGCTAACTACAGAAATTGAGGAGCAGATTGTCGACAATCTAAACACCCTAATCGAGAAGGGAACTAAGGTTCTCGTATGCGGAACTTGCCTGAACTTCTACGGAGTTAAGGACGACTGCAAGGTTGGAACCATTAGCAACATGTTCGATATCCTCGGCGCAATGCAGGAAGTATCCAAGGTTATCACTCTGTAATATTGGAGTAAATATTTTATGACTGAAGAGTATTATCTATACACATTCGAGTCGACTCACGGCGCTATAGCTACAGAGAAGCTTCTAAAGGCTCTCGGCTGCACCGTCATGCCCGTGCCTCGCCATATCTCGACGAGCTGCGGTATATCGGTGAGAGTTGATGTGGATAAGTTCGGTAGCTCCAAGGAGATTTTCCTCGGTAGCACCGACCTGTCACCTGATGAATACCATGTGTATCACATCACTGATGACAAATCTGACAGAGAGCACGGCTTCAAATTCGAACCGGTTGAGCTATAGTATACGCCGTAGATTGAACTGGGATTAAAGAGAATTAAGAGATTAAGCGAGACATAACGCTAACAAAGTAAAAGCGAGGTAAGGTTAACCCTTACCTCGCTTTTGTCTTTCTCATAATTGTGTGTGTATCTCTGAGAAAGGAATTCCTATGCCCTTCTAGACTTTCTTCTGATGATGATCACCATCAGCGCTAGAATCGATGATAGCAGTACGACTCCATACACTAGTGGATACATAGTATCTCCAGTCTTAGGTCCATGCTTCTTAACTACCTTAGGAGCTGGATCATTGATCCTAGTATTGGTTATAACCATTCCATCATCCATGTTGCCAGAGTACTCGACATTGTACTTCTGAACCTCATCCTCGGTGACAGTGTATTTGATTTCCTTGCCGTTCTTGTTGACTGGCAGATTTTCAAAATCGACTGTCCACTTCCCATCTGAGTCAGGGCTAACGTTCTTGGTCTCTACCTCATTTCCATCAGCCTTTAGACGAACTGTAATCGAGGCTGGACGGTTAGCTGCGGTATCATTTTTCCAATTCTTAGTCACCTTGACTGTTCTGGTGTATGGCACATGCTTGTTGGTAAAATCATAACCGTTTTGATTCGCTGTGTACTTCTCTACTGGCACTTCCTTAACGGTGTAGTTTATCACTGCAGCATCCTCGTCGTATGTGTCGAGTCCGCTAAACTCATAATGCCAGTGGTTTGCTTTTGTCGCCTTCGCGGTCCTACCTGTATCAACACCATTCGCAAATAGCTTGAAGGTCACTTCGCTAGGTCTTACTCCGTCCTGATCATCAGCGTCATCCCAGTGCTTATCACCGGACACTGAACGCTCTACGTTGTTGAACGTATTTATGATCTTATTGCCATCATAGTGCACGGTAAAGTGCCTGTTGTTGATGTCTAGAGTTGCACCTTCCTCAAGCGAGTTCCCGTCAGCATCTAGCTCTTTGAACGTATAGACGTTCTTTGCACCTGTCACCGTATCCGAATCGAGGAGTCCTGCAAATGTCGCCTTGAAATTGTTGCTGCTCGACAGAGTAGCTGTTCTATTTGTAGCAGTTCCGTTTTTATACAGCTTCACCACTACTGAATGTGCATCCTTGTAATTCTGCGATACACCGCTCCACTGCTTCGTTACCGTAACACTGCGAGTTGCCGGAATCATAGGTGACCACGGCATGGATTTTTTATTAGTGATGGTAAATCCGCTCGTCACATCTCCAGTCGTAGTTGCAGTGTATCTATATGCGCCGTAGTCAATCTTGGACTGTGCGTTAAGTCCATGCTCCTGAACTGTATATGTGTAGATATGGCCTGTTGCGATATCAAATGACACCAGATTGCTGAACGTATAAGTCCAGTTATGAGCAGCCTCAACATCCTTGGTATCTATGACTACGCCATCGCGAAGCAGGTCAACCTTAACGCTGCTAACAGGTGCTGTATCTGTTGCCCCTGTGTGGTCTGTCCACTTTTTAGTGACTTTAACATTCTTATATGGCACAAATCTCCAGTTTCCATACACCGTCTCGTTCTTGCGAACATTGACCGAGCTAATCGTGCTAGTATCGGAAGCTGATTTCTTCCAGCCTTCGAATTTCCACTCACCCTGTACGCCCGCGCTTGTAGCATGCGTGCTCGATGATAGTGGAGCAGCTAGTGTCTGGTTATGGTCATATTCGATGCCTGTTACTGTAGCTGGCACTGCATTGTCAGTTGGCAGTCCATATGTAGGATCCCCTGTCACTACGTAATTTAAATCGTATTGGCGGATAGCCTTGTGATAGGTAGTCTCACTCTTTACATCCATCGGTACGCCGTCGGCGCTTGTAATCTTTGCCGTATTCTTAAATACAGTGGTCTTAACCGTCTTATCCGTTAGCTTGGTTGGGATGGTTATCGACATATCACTGTCTTTTGGCAGAGTTACGTTGAACTTCAGCTTCTGACCGTCTGTAGTGAGCCCAACTCCAGTCGCATCTCTCAGCAGCACATTGTTGAGCCCTAGCGCAGTCGATTTGATGCGGATATTATCCTTATCAACTGTCAGACCATCAGGTATAACGTCCTCGACGTTTATATCTCTGGTTGCTAGCAGGTCATTCTTGTTCTTGATCTTGAGAGTGTACGTGATAGGAGTATCCTTTTCATTTGTAACCTCAGTAGGCGCAGCTTCTGTGCCAGTAGCTGGGTTCGACTCCTTATGAAGCTCTAATTCAGGATTATGAAGTGTAATCTCCGAGTGAGCCTTGTACTTTAATAGCCTGTCGCTTGGTCCTGCCGAATCACCAGCAAAGTTACGAGCATTGGCTACAGTCTCATTTACCGCCTTCTTGCCTGTAAGGTTTTTATCCTTTGGAGCATTCATATACACGTAGAAGCTGAGGCTATTACCTTGGTCTAGTATAAAATCATTGCCTTTATTAGTCTTGCGGACATCTACGGCTATAGCCTTTATATCCTTCTTATTGGCTGGCATTGTTGTAGACCAGATGGAGTGGTCATCTACGTCAAATGTGCTTGGCACCGTTGTCGCATAGTACACGACTGGTTTTGCATACTCACCTTGGCGGCCGTAAGCAGATCTATTAGACATAGAACGAACATCTACCCTGTCTAGCGTTCCCTTCCACTCTGTAGGAGCATTCTCTCCTCCGTTATCGAGCACATCGTAGAACACGAGCTTATCAGTTCTCGTATAGTTGGAAGATGTGTATGCCAATCTATAGCTGTACTGGTTGCCGATAAATGCATCTGTCTTGCTGCCATACGCATTGTCGATAGTGTTAGCAACTTCCTTGGTAAGTCCTGACTGTGTAACCGTTACAGGGTTGAACTGAATTGTGTCACCAATAAATCTCCAGTACTTATAATCACCATTTACGAGGTTACTGAACTTGTCCTTCTCCGTAAGTCTGTTGAATTTATTAGCAATATCGCTTTCTTTAGGCAGTACGTAATCGTTGCCATCAGGATCTACCTTGAGGGCAGATGTAAGCATGACACTATTACCTCTATCAACTATGTTGCTGTACGGATTATCAAGTGTATAGTTCAACATTATGAAATAATTGTGATCGTTAAAATTTCTAACATCTGTAACGCTAGGCGGAAGCTTGTAGTCAACCTTCATCATGGTCTGACCTGAGCCTTCCCAGTCTTCGATCATCTCAACATTGAAGTCACTGCCCTGAGATATAGGGCGATCTTGATATCCAGGTCCTGCTGTCATCTGCACGCTTGACTTCTGCACGCTCGTACCTAGTGGCAGTAGCGTGTAAATCGTACCCTTCTTGTACACGTACTTATTTAGATAGTCCCTATCGGGTAGTCCGGAGTTATTAAGGGATGAAATCTGATAATAACGAGCTGTTATCCTGTTGGACTGCACACCTTTTACAGGATCATCCACGATATTCTGTGGATAGTAAACGAAGTTCTCTGCAAAGCTCGGTGTTACAGCAGTCATAGCCACAGACTGTATCTTTAGCGGATTGCCTTCTGTATTAGTGGTCATACCCGCCTGTCCATTCTCGGAGTAACTAACCTTTGCACTAGACGATATGTATGAATACCCGTACTGCTCCTTATCCGCCTGCAATATGCTCTTCATATTTGCCGTCGGATGAACCTCAACAACCGTATCGGCTTTGAAGTTGTAATTGTAGTACTCACTGGTGTACTTGTACTTCAGTCCGCTCGTATTAGCCGGCAGAGGTATCTCCTTGCCCTTCGCATCGTCTACAACTGTATTACCATCATCGGATGTGAAGGTGTACTTTCCTGTGCTGTCAAAGGTTATCTTGCCATACCTTGTGTAAGAATTCTCACCTGACTTCCTAGTCCAGATCTCTATAGGATGCGATCTAGATTGGGTAACATCCTCGTTGTTATCTGTGGTCCAACCTCCGATTACCGACTTCATTCCATCATGAGAAGTTAGCGTTATCGCCACACTCTTGTAGGTCGCATCTTCATCCTGGAGCTTCGTCATATCAGGAATGTTGCTACTGAAACTGTAATTTCCTCTAAGCCTATTCATCTTAGAGGAACTGTATAGAGGACCCTCTTCAATCTCAGCAGTATACGGCTTAGCAGTATATTCCCCGGTAGCATTATTGTATGTCGGTTCAGTTCGCGGACTTCCCTCAACCTCGGTCTCGAAGGTCTTATACTGCCCACGGTTACGGAGCTCTCTATTTTCCCCATTCAAAACGAACTCAAGAGCGCCTGACATGTTAGATCCGCCATAAGAGTGATTGTTGTAATCATACTTCCAGATGTTATTAGCACCAGTGTAATTCCCTACTTTAACCGTCGCTGTCGCAGTATCTGTCTCGGTCATGACCTTGCCGCTTGCAAGCTTAGTCTTGACCGTAACCTTATTGCTCACCGGTATACCGGTAGCAGAGAGGTCTACACCACGGTTCTTAGCATCTTCGAGCATCGTCATAGGATAACGCTTCAGCATTACCATCCTGTCGCTATCCCAGTCGGTGTATGTCCATCCTTGTAATGTATGCAGGTAACCACCAGAAGTGTATTCTTTAAACATTCCCGTCTGATTAAGCCTGCTCTGCCATCCGCTGGCAGCGATATCTGGATACGAAGTATCTGTATTAGGGTCAATGGATGCTGCCGATAGCCATCCGCGCTTATCGTAAGGCGGCCTGTAATAATTATTACGCTTAGTCGCTCCAATCAGCTCACCGTCGCTGTTATCCTGTACAACTTCATAGTCAAAAGGAACAGTATCGGTCCTGCCGCGCTTCATGTCTGCGTACCACACTACGTAGAAGTAATCCTTGGCATCGCTAGGAGCTGGTCCCCATGTGCTCTGCCAGTTCATGTATACGCCATCGGCCTTCGATAGATTATCCCTCTTTAGATTTAATGATACCGGCTTCGTCTTGTTTAGTATCTCCGCGGTAAGCGAACGATTAGTGGTCACATCAGGAGTGCCGTCACCGTTGGTATCTATCTCAAGCTTAAAGTCTAGATTCCTCTGCTGTACGCCGTCACTATCTACTTTGATATATGAAGGTCTGAACTGAAACGCCTGCTCAAAGTGAAGCTTAGCACCGCCTGCAACCTCTTTGAAGTTGGTCACTGTATAAGTGCCGTCGCCGTTATCAACGTAGTTAAAGTCACTCACTGCAGATGTCGCAGGAGCCTTAGGAATCTGCCAAGACACTGTATTCTTAACTGTGTATCCGTCTATTCTATTCACCGTATACTTATCAGTCCACGAATCGAACAGATAGTTCGGCATGGTTATCTTGATAGATCCTGCTGGAAGTTTAGTATTAGCGTCATTATTGATAGCTAAAGAATACCCTACAGTTCCGACCTTAAGATTGTCGTTAGTAGGTGTCATAATAAGCTTCTTATGATCTGGGTCTGTAGCATCATCATAGTGATAGTCGACTACCCCAGATGATACTCCGTTCGCCCAGTCTACATTGAAATTGTAGTCAAGAGGCTGAGATGAGCCTGATCTAGTTGCTGGCGCCCCAGACGGAGAGCCGCTATCAGCCCATACAAAAAGTGAATTAAATCCCGCACTCACTACCATGAAGATAGAGAGCACAATACTCCAAATGCGTTTTTTATTCATGTATCTTCGCTCCTTTTACATTACGAATACATCACTTAAAGCATTATCTCTAGTTAATTTCCGATTGTCCTTAATCTTTATCTTTATCTTTATCTTTAATATTTAATATTTAAATTTTATATATATTTCATAGTTTAATCAAGACTATCGCGCTTTGTACAAATAAAATTTTTTATTCTATTGTCAGATTCATCCCGTCATGTCACCTAATCTGCGCCCATACATAGACGCCATAATGTCTCTTCATTTTAGCAAAAGAGCGAGGCATCTGCCCCGCTCTTATTACCATTATCACTTGATTAAATATCATAGCCCCTAGGTGCTTGCCATACACCTAGTTCGTTTTATCTGCATCCTACGCAACACTTACGCCGATCGTTACGATGGACTCCTTGCCAGTGCTGTGCGAAATTACTTTTACCTTTACCAAAGTGTATCCGTTTTCCGACATATCTGGGTGGTCGAGTACCTCCAGCGTTACGCTGCCGTCATTTGGGAAGTTTGAGATCAGTGCCTTGTACTCGTTCAGAGTAGGTTCTGCATCTCCAACCTTCTTGTTGATTATCTTAGATGATAGCACTGGTGTGAATTCATCTTCAACTTCAGTTCCTTCGTCAGGATTTCCCTCGTCATGGTTATTATCAACGTTGCCTGGATCATCATTGTCGACATCCTCTACGAACGTTATATAGAGCGCAAAGTTAGCGTTCTTATTCTTTTCGTAGTCCTTGTTGATGCAGTTGAAGCTGAACTTGTAGTTGTATTCATCAACCTTGAATCTACTCTCATAGACATATTGCTTGCCACTGATCGATGTAGTTCTGAATATAGCTTTTTTGCCGAAGTAGTCCTTATTCAGCTTTATTGTCTGTCTGTATGCTATGTTATTGCTATTTTCTTCAGACTTAGCAGGGTCAGTTACCTCTTCCCAAGTCTTGCCGCCATCGAAGCTGTATTCCATCTCAGTGATGTAGTCTGTGCTGTAAGATTCAAAGAATATTGCAAACTCCGTACGTCTCTTCGAGCCCTTATGCGTAACTCTAGCGATTAACGCCTGGCTCTTAGTTTCATCAGAGAGATTCATCTTATCGTAAAGCTTCTCACCGGTATCCCTGTTGGTAACTTCTATTCCGTATTTGCCGAACTCAGAGTATGGAACCAAGATCTTGGTGCCATCTTCCTTAACTAGTTCAACCTTTATGCTCGATAGATCAAGAGGCTTCGCGATATCGGACTTTAGCACTCTCTGGCCTGTATATCCGTTAATCTCTGTAGGCTCTAGCATTTTGATATCGGTTATGTCGTTTCCGGTCTTCCTGTCATTCTCAGAAAGCTCTAGAGCGTTATCTACGGACAGTCCAACTCCGCCTGTAGTTAGCGTAGCTCCAGAGATTGCGTCCATCATCTTCTTACATTTGTGATGTTCACCCAGATACTGCCTGATAACTGGGGAAACCAGCTCTGCTCTTCTCGCATCTGTAATCTTGCTCGCATACTCTTTGCCTAGAAGCTTCTCCGCCTCCTTGGCATGATCCTTTGCGCCAGCAATCTGGTCTATGTACTTTCTGTACAATTTGAGAATAGCGATGTTTCTCTTGCCAGCTTCTCCGCATAGGTGTGGTATTACTCTCGACGAGATACCCATGTAATCGAGTCCTGAGTAGCCCTGACCCTCGACGAATACGATGCTCTCGATGACATTGTTCTTGATATTGACAACAGTCTTAACTCCACCTCTAGCCTCATCGAATCCATCACCGAGTCCGATGAACTGTCCGTCCTTGAGCTCTCCTGTTCTCATGAATTCACTGATCTCTTTTTCTACCCTAGCATCTAAATCCAGCTCAGGAGTTACCTGCTCTCCTGGATTAACCGTAGGATTAGTACCAGGGTTCACTGGATTTGAGCCAGGGTTTATGCCTGAGTTTCCACCAGGATTTACTCCAGGTTTTTCGCCCGGCTTTACATCTGGTTTAGATGGCTTCACGACAGGCTTTGATGGCTCTAGGGCTGGCTTCGAAGGCTTTACAGCTGGTGCTGTGCTAGTTCCGTTCTTAACCACTCGTGAAGTGGCTGTCTGATTCTGAACTCTGTTATGAGAAATAACTCTTCTTGCTCTCTGGCTATCGCCCGAGCTCCTGTTTAACGCGCTGTTACCGCTTTCCCCGTTGCTATTAGTCTCATAGTCCCCTGCAGTACCCTTATCTTCACTCTCCTGTGGCGTATTTTGCTCATCAGCTACATCCGTCTGTTCTTTCTTGTGGGAAACTGCAGATTTCTCTGATTTATCAGCTCCACCTCCGAACATAGCGAAAGCGATTCCCCCTGCCACTGCTAGGATGAGTGCGCCGATCAATATCGGCTTTAAGATCGCGTTCTTACCCATTCATTCCTCCTAAAATGATAGTTAGATATATTAAATTTTAGTTAACCATGACTAACTTTAGTATATCATAGAAATACATATAATTTTTATCAATCTTTTAAATCACATGTATTTTATTTGTTTATTTACTATGGTTTATGACCGCAGTCAGTAGAATTTTGAAATGCATAGCTAGTAATAGTTCCAAGCAACTTCCCGTGCATAAAAACAACGGACGCGCTGCCGCGCATCCGCTGTAAATGAAAGAAAGTACTTTAATGATATGTTGTCAATTTAAATGTATATTATTTCTTTTTCTTCTCCTCTATGACCTTATGCTTTTCTTCATCTCTGGTGTGCTCTATATGTAGAACCATGCGTGTGAGAGCGAAGAGTGCAATAACGTTAGGGATTACCATCAGCTGGTTAAACATATCTGAGAGCTCCCATACGAGGTCATTCGAAGCGCAGGTGCCGAGGAATATAAATAGAAGTGCAACTGCTGTATATACCTTTACCGACTTCTCTCCAAACATGTAGATCATGTTAATCTTGCCGAACATGTTCCAGCCTAGGATAGTCGAGAAGGCGAAGAAGAATAGGCAGATGGCTACGAACACCGGTCCTATCTTATCACCGAATGCTGATGCAAAAGCAGTCTGAGCGAGGTTCGTCTTATCTATACCATTAGGAATAGCTCCGCCAGCGATAGCGCCGTCTTCTGTGTACATGGTCGAAATAACCACTAGCGCATTAAGTGTCAGGATTACAAACGTATCGATGAACACGCCTATCATAGCAACAGTACCCTGCTCATGAGGATTCTTAACGTTAGCCTGCGCATGAGCATGTGGAGTCGAACCCATACCAGCTTCATTCGAGAATAGACCTCTCTTAGCCCCCTGTGAGATAGCAGTCTTAAGAGCCATACCGAAGCCTCCTCCGATGATAGCCTGTGGCTCGAACGCATACTTGAAGATCATTCCAAATGTAGCTGGGATGTACTGAATACGCATCGCTAGCAGAATCACTCCGCCAAGAATGAAGATTGCTGCCATGATTGGAACGACCTTCTCAGTTACGGAAGCAAGTCTTTGAGTTCCGCCGATAAATATGAATCCGCAAAGCACAACTAAAAAGATACCAACTGTCCATCCAGGTACTCCGAACGCTGTGCTGAATGTAGCTCCAATAGAGTTCGACTGTACCATACAGCCGAAGAATCCTAGGGCCAAAGTAATAGCCACTGCAAAGAAACCAGCGAGGAACTTTCCAAAGCTGCCCTTAAATGCAGTTCTAATATAGTAAACAGGGCCGCCAAGGACTTCTCCCGACGGAGATTTCTGTCTAGTCTCTATAGCCAGTGTAGCCTCTGCATAGATTGTAGCCATACCGAAGAATGCGATAATCCACATCCAGAAGATAGCTCCAGGGCCTCCAGTCAGGATAGCTCCTGATGCGCCAACGATGTTACCAGTTCCTACCTGTGCTGCAATTGCAGTCGCAAGAGCCTGAAATGAGCTCATACCACTGTCCTGTTTGTCACCCTTAAGCAAGATACCACCGAAGGTTCTCTTGAATCCCTCTTTAAAATATCTAACCTGCACGAACTTAGTTCTAAAGGTATACCATAGTCCAACGCCTAATAGCATGATTACCAACACATAATCTGATAGAAAAGCGTTAATCGTTTGTACAATTGGAAGCATCTGTTCTCTCCTTTAACTAAATAATTCCTAACTGCTAGTCGTTATGATTCCTAGCGCTATGTACTTATATAAGTACATCATAAAATTATATTAGCAAAGAGATTTATTTGTGTCAACACATAAATAATTTTTTATTTTATTGTTTTGTATGACAATTTCAAACCTTAATTTTGTATCGCACTACAACTGAATCAGTTCTAAATTCCATGTTATGAGCAAAATCATGTCTTAATATAAAAGTAACTCGTAAATAAAGTAGAGCGTCCTTCATATTTCCCAACATTATTTAACTTTTTGAACAAAAAACACGACCAGCATATCGCCAGTCGTGTCTAATCGCTATATCCGATTGTACGAACCTTTTTTACGCCTGAGCTGCTGCCTTAGCCTTTGCTTCAGCCGCCTTAGCAGCCTTCTCAGCCTCAGCCTTCTTCTTGGCGTTAATCGCCATCTTAGCGTGTCTCTCGTTGTAGCTGTTGATTGATCCTGTAGGACAAACACCCATACACATTCCGCAGTTCTTACACTTCTCGTAATCTACAGCTGCGACGTTATTATTAACGTGAATTGCATCGAATTTACACGTCTTCTCACACTTTGCACAGCCGATACATCCGTTCGAACACTGCTTGCGAGTAACTCCGCCTTTTTCAGTATTCATACATAGCACATGCACTTCCTTCTTGTAAGGAACCATCTTGATGATAGTCTGTGGGCATGTAACCACGCACTTACCACATGCAACACATGTGTCTCTATTAACCTTAGCAACGCCATCGATGATGCCTATAGAGTCGAATTCGCAGACACCTACGCAGTCTCCAAGACCGATACATCCCTGTGAGCAAGCTGAGTTGCCGTTAAAGAATGTCTTAGCCCCTGCACATGACTGCATACCCTGCCACTCGAGAATCTTCTTGGAAGCATCGCAGG
>ERZ773214.29-NODE-29-length-99950-cov-7.546884_pt1 | contig 99950 bp, 69 predicted proteins | sample MGYA00511238_ERZ773214 | MGnify/ENA primary metagenome ERZ773214 (study PRJEB29015, sample SAMEA2738157) | human oral metagenome | biome: human oral; feature: human-associated habitat; material: saliva | place: China | collected 2259 ... | reverse complement strand
TTAGATTACGTAAATAAATAATTTATTAATAGTTTTTTAATTATGCAATTTAAAATCCTGGGAGCCTGGGGAATTTATTTACATAAATTCCATCCCACTGATTTTAAATTGTTATTACCCGAGTGTTTGTGATTAATTAATAATTTATTATTAATTAACTCTCTTTGTTTAAATTTTTTGTGATTTATGAAAATTAAATTTAACAACGAAAAATGTGATTCTTGGGATGAGTACGCTCGATTTAAAAAATCGTTGAAAGCGACAACAAGAATCTTGATAGCAGACATGTCCGCGTTGACAGTGCTGGTGAGTGACTGAGTCATACCCAGCTGCTGCTATGAAGTTGATCGGCTTTGTGAAGTAGCTGCTGGCGTTTGAACAGCCACCAGGTGAGATGCAAGAAGTGCCATGAGCCAAAAGATTTGATCTCAGTGGTGCACGAGCCATCAAATTGAGATAAGTCGTAAAAATTTGACTAAGGTTGAGGGACTGTAAGTCTATGGAAGATGCTGGATGATAGCTGTGCCTGATTCGCGATAGATTGGCCGTAATAGCTTGTAGTAGCAATAGCGTGTGAAGACTTAGTCAAATGGCTTACTCGATTAAGTGCATAATTCTTTCTTGGTAAAGAATTCATATAAAATTATTTTTCATGTAATCATAAAACATTTTAACAAAAATAGGTGTAATAGAATTTGCTATTATCACTTTTCGAGATTCATAATTTGGAATCGGAAGAAGTATAAATGTTTTACTAAGAAAATTGTATTGATGTTCAGATTCCAGTAATCTGAACCATCTCTAGATAATTACACTAATCTTAGTGTTTTTATATAACCATACGAATTTTAAGAGGAAACTTTTATTCTGTAAAATGTTTTTTCATTAAAATTCTCCTAAAAACATATTTTGATAAACATTATATCAAAAAATATCTAAATAATTATTCGAAATCGGAAAATTGTATTGCTACCTCGTATGAGGTTTGAGAATAATAATAACTGAGGGGTATTAAGTAAATTTCACCTGAAAATTGTATTGATGATGTTCTGTCTAATATTAATAATTATTAAACCTAAATAATTAAAGCTAATAAGAGTTTTTCATCTCGTTATTATTACTCTCAAAACTTATATGAGAATATAAGTTACATAAATTATTCTATTTCCGAGAATGTGTTATTTATATAACTATTTTATATGTGTTCATAAATTATTAAACATATTACTCGATACACCGAAAATTGTATTCTTTCAAGTTCTAAAGAGATTAAGATTATGAGTCTTTTAAATTTCTTTATTCGAGCCCACGCATCAACCATCCGTGGGCACTCCATGGTAGAATGCTTGAGTGGTTTAAAAGGCTGTCCTGCTAAGACAGTGTGCAGTAATGTACCGAAGGTTCGAATCCTTCTTCTACCGCCATAATATTATCAAACATTGTTAGATAGGTTTTTTATCCCCACTAGTATAGCATAAGCTAGTGGGGATAGCCATTTATTTACCGCTAAATTAATTAACAAAAAAATATAGAAGAGGGAATGAGGATTCTTTATACACTATCCTCAAAAGTGTTGGTGATATTAACTACCACTAAGTATTAATTACATTATTTCTGTAATTGCAAAGATTTCTCTTAACTTCACTTAGCTTACTGTTAATGAAATAAAGTGGTTCTATGTCATCAACTGCTATGTCAAATTCAGAGTTTATCTTATTATACAATTCAGATAAATAACAACGTAAGTTAATACTATGTTGATAATAATCATAATTACAAGTTTTTAAATCTTGTTCTTTAAAATTATTTATCATACTATGGTAGAAATCTACATTATGAATCAACTATAATGCCACCACCTTAGATATACGTATATTTAATACTATAATGCAGTATAGTATTAGTATATATCTATACTAGTATATGTAATCGTTAAAAGGCTAACTAGACATTCCCTCGTCTATTCTTGAAAAATAAACCCATATCAAATAAAAATGATATGGGTTATTCTTTTTATTTACCGTTAAACTTACATTTTCGATAATTACATATAATAAGGTAGAATAAAAGAATCAAATCTTTTATTTAAACGTTTAAATAAAAATAAAAAGGAGGAATGATGTAAATGAAAATTACATTATTTGGAAACGAGTTTGATATCAAAACTCGTTATGTTGTGGGTGCGTCAGTGTTAATGGCAATTGGTGTGGCAGCTACTGCAAAGTATGTTGCTGATAAGATGGTTACTAAAGAAGGTGATGATATCTTCGAATATAAGAACGGTAAACGTTTTATTAAGAACAAGGATGTTGCGGCAATGATGGCTAAGAAAGATATTGAATTAGCTAAAGCAAGAAGAGCTGCAGCAATGGCAAATGGAACTTATTATCCTGGAAATGATACTGTTCAAGTAAATGATGTTATTTTACCAGGAAATTATTATCAATATAGATAGGTAATATCTATAAATTAAAGGAGGAAATAGAATATGAATATCACAAATAAAGGATTACTAATAGGAGCAGGAGTTGTTGCATTAGGAATTGGAGTTGGAGTGTACTTCGGAAGAAGAAAAGCTAAAAAGAATAAAGAAAAAGAAACAGAAAATGAAATAGCTGAAATGAAGAAGTTTGAGGAACAAATGAGAAAACAAGCTGAAGAAGAAAGAGTTAGAGCTGAAGAAGATGAAAAATGGATTAAAACTACAGATGAGATGCTAAAAAAAGCTGAAACAGTTCAAAACGAACATCCAATTACTAGAGAAGATCTAGTAGAAGCTATAACTAGAGATCCAGCATTTGCTGACTTATTAATGAAATACATATCACCAGTTAAAGCTATGGCTATGAAACATATGCCATCTAGAAATGATGTTAAGGAACCTGTATCTGAAGCTAGAGTAGATAATGGGCATTATAACAACAATGCCAAACCTATGCATAAAGTGGATAATCAAAAGGGTATAGAGTATGATGTAATATACCCAATGGATTCTGTACATGATGCAACAAATATTAAACCAATGAATACTGAACCAGTAAAGAAAACATTAGTTGATCAAGCTAATGAAATTCGTGAAGAATTTGATAATGCTATAAAATCATTATCTGAAGATGATCAACTAGCTATAGCAAATAGAATTCTTGATGGTGCTTTTATAGTTATGTGTGGTAAACAAGTTAAGTTATCAGATTTAACTATTATGAAAGCAGATTTTAATCAAATGAGTGAAAAAGTCTTAGCTTTTATATTAGGTAATACATATCGTATAGATCCTAATATTCTACATAGTAGTATAAGAGACACTATAAATAATATCATTGGGACTCCAAATAATAATCAAGTAGCTAAAGAAGATAATTCAAATATAAATGCTTATGAATATGAATTACAAAGATTAACAGTTGAACAACAATTCACAATAATGAGTAAATTATTATCTGGTGAAACTGTTATGATTGCTGATAGAAAAGTTGAATTGAATGATTTACCAATTGTACGTAGTAATGCTAATTTGAGTCCAGAATTTCAAGCGTATATAGCTAATATGATGAATAAACAAGTATCAGCTCCACAACCATCTAATCCAGTTACACCAGGTATACAAACATTTGCTATGCCAAATATAAATAGATTTGGTAATCCTAACCCAGCTGAGTCAGCTTGGAAAACTAATGCAGCTGCAGCTAATATGTGGATTAAAAATTATAAAAACTAAACATAATAAAAACATAACTCTGTAAAATTGGAGGTGAAGTATATGCCATATGAGTTCAAACCGTATGATTTTAAATCAACTACAACTGATATTGGAGAAAAAGAAGGTGCTGATAAAAGTATCATAAAGAAAGCTACATCCTTATTAACATCTATTATAAATCCTAAGCAAGGGAATAGTGTTAAAATAAAAATTCCTAATATGCATACTATCAGTGTAGATATAGGAGGGTTGCAATTTATGCATGAAAACGGATGTACTATCCGTTTTACAGAGTTAAATGATTACAAAAACCTAGACTTCCCAATAAGAAGACTAGAGATTACTATGCCAATGAGACTTGCTACAAAACTCTATAAATTAAAGGGAGATGTAATTCCAAATTTCCCAAAAGCATTGGCAACATATATTCAAGTTATTCCTGTTTCTAAGTCTAGGTTCCAAGAAAAACCTATTGAATCTGGAGCTTATGTAGGAATACTACAAGATAATGAAATGAAAGTGAAGGTTCAGGATGCGGTTAATACTAAAAGTGAAAGTAGTATGTCACCTATAACTGTAAAATTACAATTATATAAACCAGGTGAAATACATTATCAATCTAAAGCTTCTATTAACTTTAATATGCCGAATCCTACACCTTCTCAACTTATACAGTACGCTTTTAAGAAATCTTTTAATACTTATCAGCTATGTATGAGTAAAATAGAGAATGATAAACCAATGGGAAGATTTATAGTACCATTTACAAGTTTTACAGATCTTATAAAATTTATAGACCAAGAAATAAACTTGTATTCTACGAAGTATTATACTTGTGTAGACGGGGATACATTCTATCTATTAAATTCGGACAATAATCCAAATGTGGATAATGCTAAATTAACTACAAATCTTTCTGTACTAGTAGTTAGAGAAGGAAGTGAAAAAGTATACCCTAGAGTAATAGTTAAATTAGGGAAGACTGATTACAGAATAACAGAGTCAGTTGCTAATGTTAGTGTTAAAGTTATAGGGTCGTCTTCTTATAGAGATAATAAGATATATGTAACACCATCTGGTAAACATATTAAACAAACTTTCCCTATGAGTAGAAATCAAGAAGTAGTATTTAAGAATTCTGAAGCACTTCCTGGTAAAAAATTAGACAACACTGTATATGAGGAGATTACTATAAACTGTCAGGGATTGCCAGTTCAGAAGTTTACTCCTCTCTCTAATATAATAACTACAGACGCTAAGGGTAACATGCGTGTCTATAGATTCACTTATAAAGAATTAAACATTCTGTCTAGTGCAGAAACTAGTGTAACTATCAAAGGTGTAAGATTGATCGACGGAGATAAAGATAACGTTGAGTTTAAACAGCAATCTTAGCTTTTAGATAATTACATATAATAAAGCGAAATATATAACATTTATATATATTTTAAATAAAGCGATAATACACAATCCTTCTCCAAAATAAAATTATTATAGTATTAGATTATCAAAGTTAAGTAAATTAGTTGTGTATTATCGAAAAATTGTATTATGGTGCTTAGTTCCTATCATTTCTCTAAGCACCTATTTTATTTTGTCTGACGTTATAATTTAATATAAAAAAATTTTTTAGGAGGTATTAAGAATGGCAGTTTTAGAAACTACTAACTTGACAGGTGCAATGAACCTGATCGAAAAAAGATTAAAGGAAGGGGATTATTTTGAAAATAAATATCCTGTGATGTACGGAACTACAAATGATGACGGTTCCGATGGTATGGAACCAAAAGTGTACAGAGTCAAAGAAGCATCAGCAGACATTGACAACACAAAACAAGCTAAAGAAGTTAAAATTCAAAGAGATTTTAAATCAGTTGATGGAAAATCAATTTATTTCTCTATTGATGCAAAAATTAAAGATTATATCTTTGAAAATGGGTTAGATAAAAATGGTAAGAAAAGATATTCTGCATTACCAATGTTATCACTTCCAAAAATGGGAACTGAAGATTTACTTAAATTAGGTGAAGAAATCGTTACATTTGCTGAAGGAGCATTAAATACTATAAAAGTAATGCTTATGGCAGATAAAGAATTAGGAAATGTTAAATCTGTAATAACAGGTCTACCATTATATAGATGTATTGCAAATGTATCAAACGGGTTAACACCTGAACAATTGCAACAAATCTCACAATTAGATAAAACTCTATTAGAAAACTTTAACAATTCAAACATTGACTTTAATGTTATGAAGACAGAACAATTAGTTCTAGATAGAATTATGATGATGAGCTTAGGTCATATGAAACAACAATTAAAACAACTTGGTAAAGATCTTAAAGACACTAACCTTACTAAGTTAGTTCCATATGTAGAAAATGCAAACGCAGAAGCAATAATCATCAATCAAAAGACAAATGTGTCTAAGTTAACTAGCACAACATCTGATAGCGAAGTATCTAAAGATGGTATGAGCTATAGAGGATTTTACTAAGATAGGAGCACGTTAGACGTGTTTACTATATATTTCTAAAATTTTTAAATTCTCGGAATGCAATTTATGCATTCTAACACATCTTGTGACATTATGTCATAAGTCACTTAAGGTGAACTTGCACGTTGCCGTTCACCGCTCCTTTGAAAATTGTATTGGTGTTTGTTAAACTGCCGAGTATATTCCAGTATACTCGGCCATCCATAAGATAGTCCAAAGCATAAATTATAACAGTTAAATAACTCCAGTTATTAATTTTAAGTTTATGCAATACTTTAAGAATAACATATTTATCACAGAAAGATACGTTTATTTAATTCTTTCTTATTCCTTTAGAAAATTTTATTATTGGCTTTGGACTATGCTATGGGTGTTATAGCACACCTATCGGAAGATATAGTAATGTATCGCCTATAACCATTATTATATCATTTACGCATTCCTTTATATTATATTCATTAGAAAGCCCTCTCTCGTTTTGAGAGAGGGTGGACTGATGTACCGCAAAAATTTTTTTATTGAATTAATTTTCCCTGGTATTTTCTTGGTTTTTATTGTTTTGAAATTCATATATTAACAATTATCCTGTATTAAATTCATTAAAAGTGAGGTGAAAAGGCATGGAAAATACTAAAAATACAAGTAAAGAAAGTTATTTAACGAAACTTAAAAACACTCTAGTTAAACACTTTACTAACACTATAAAATCTGAAATACAAGAGTATAAAGATAATATGGATCTTAAATATGATTTACCTGTTAAGACTAAAGAGTCGCTAGCAGCATATGTACAAGAAATGGTAAAATTTAATGGAAGTGGAAAAGTTTCTGAAAAAATACGTGCAACAAAAGAAGAACTTAAAGAACTTCTACAATCTGCTAAAGAACAAACTGCAGCAGCATTAAAGGGTGATAAGTCTAAATATGATGAAGACGCAATGGATGATTTATTAGATGATGAATTCGATATCAATTTTGATGAAGAAACTTCTAATGAATCTGTTGATGAGATTGTTAGTGCGGACCCTGGTGATAAATTCGAATACGCATTAACTGAATACGGTAAACCTGAAAAAGCGGCAGCTGCTATTTTTATTAAAATGTTAGCTGATGCAAATATTGCTGGATTTAGGGATGTTCTTAGAGATAAACCAGAAGACTATTTAAAGGATCTTTTAGATGCAGCTGAAGTTCTATATGATGGAGTCAATAAACCACAACAAACTGAGCAGGATAAAGAAATTGAGAGATTATCTAAGACCATAGCAAACCCTGCAATTGGTATGGAAAGAGACTCATTTGAAGAACTTACAGAAGAATTATCAAATGTTAAACCTGTTATAAATACAACAGTTATAGGTGAATTAAATCCTCAACAAATCGAAGAATTTGATTTAGCTGAACTTAAAGAATTAGAGAAATCGTATTACGATGCTCTTAATAAAACTGTTGAAGACATTATAGACAGTAAATCATTACTTACATTTAATAATTATATTGCATCTGTATGTAAATCTTTACTTAAAGATACAGAAGATTCTCGTGAATTTAGTCTAGATGATCCACATAAATTAGTGCTTGAGTTAGTTGGTAAAATATCTGAAGGTACTATTACTGATTATATTCCAGTTACTATTTTTATAGGTATATTACTAAATCTACCTAATTCTGGACATTACCAAACTTTTAGAGACCTTAATACAAAATTCAATGAAGTGTTCAATAAAATGAACTAAACTTAAATATAGGAGGAAACCATGGATAACATATTTGAAGCATTGGGATTCGCTTTTAAAGGTAAAGTATCAATGGAAGAAACAGCTTCTGACCATTTCGAACAAATACCTACTGCTGTGGACCCACAAGAAACTGCTACATTTATTGACAAATTGGAAGACGACCATGAAGGAGTTAACCAAGAAAGAAGAGCTGACGAAACTCTTCCTGAAGAAAATGTTGCAGATGAAATAGCAAGAGAAATTGAAGCTATAGAAAAAGAAGGAGCACCAGACGAAAATCTTTCAGGTGAAGGAAATGACATAATGGATATTCCTGAAAACCCTAAAGCTGAAAAGATGGGAGGAATAGCACCAGTTGCTAGTGATGAAGAAAGAGCTCCTGAAGTAATTGAAAAGATTAAAGAAAATTCAAAACCAAACCAAACTACTATCGATGATACTGGATTTGCTGGTAATAAAGAAGTAGAACATATGATGGCTGAACAAAATGGTCAAGAATATGCTGAACATAATGAAAATCAGTCTGTATTCTCTGATGCTGAAAATGAAACAGAAGTTACTTCTGCTGATAAAATGTATGTTCAAGTTCCAGGTGAAAATGGATATGATGAATTTAAATCTTTAGATGAAGCTCAAGGAGATCATGGTTCTACTGAAACTAATGATACTCCAGGTGAAAAGAAATCTGTTAGTATAGGAGATATCCAAGGAGATACTAGTACTATATTAGACGCAGATGGTGGAGTAGAAGATGCTTCTGGTAGTGGTGACTATGAATCTACTGATGATTATTCTGATGAAACTGATGAAGTTGAAGAAGAAGATGCTGCTGAAGATGAAGAAATTGAAGATGAAGAAGATGGAGAAATAGCTAAAGAAGACGTAGATACTGAAACTGAAGATGAAAAAGAAGAAGAAGTTGAAGAATCTGAAGAAACTGAGGAAGAAGAAGTTAAAGAGGAAGAAGCTCCTGAAGAAACTGATGAAGCACCTGAAACTCCAGAAGAACCTACTGAAGAAAGTGAAGAAACAGCTGAAGAAACTGACGGTGCTGACGAAGCTCCAGTAGAAGCTCCTGCTGAAGGTGGAGACGATTATTCTGAAGTTGCTGAAGAACTAGCTCTATTAGATTCAGTTGAATTAAAAGGTGTTCTTGGTGGAGACAGTGAAGATTTAGAAGCTGCTAAATCAAACTTATCTAATCAAACTGAAGACAGTTCTACATCATTTGATAATGTATCTACAATGAAATCTGTAAATACTGCTGATGGAAATCAAGAGTTTACTACAGAAGAAATGCCAGATGGTGTTGAACAACCTAAAGAAGGTAAAGATACTTTAGCTTCTACTGTAACAGAATTGGCTTCTCAAGATGAAAATTTTGATGCTGATAAAGTTACTGTCAACAGATATGATCAAGTAGGTGAAGGATCTGGTGGAGAAGATACAATGGGTGATGATGTATCATCTGATGATATGGGTTCACCAGCTGATGATGCCGGAGATCAAGGAACTGAACCTGAAGTTCCAGAAGAACCAGTTGAAGAAGCTCCTGCTGCAGAATCTGTACAAGCTACATGGAAACAAAGAATGGAAATGGCTATATTCCATGCATTAAGAAGAAAATAAGATAAGTAAAATTTTGGATGGTATTAACTTATAATGGGTTATTACCATCCATTATTTTTTATTTTTGGTTAAATTTATGTATAAAATAATATATACCATTATAAATGTATTTAAACGCTCTATAATGCTGTTATTACGCGTTTTATAAATGTTTACTATTAATCTTATGACTTTTATCTTTGAATAGCCTTAAAACGTGTATAATGAGCTTATATGACGTTTTATGATGTTATATGTAATTTTACACAATAAATATGTGAGGTGAAAATATGAAAGATGTAATATATAATATATATAAAGAGCGTACTACTAAAGAAACACATGATAATATTTCTGATTTAATCGGTCTTTATATTAAAAAGAATATGTCAGTTCTTACAGATGGATTAATAAATAATTACCCGATTCTAGGAGAAAGTACTCGTAATAAGTTTGCAGCATTTTATAATATATCTCCAAATGATTGGAAAGAGATATCTAAAAGTTCTGAATATAGATTAATGGCTAGATTAGCAGATCCTTTAAAACTTGGTCTATTATTTAGCTATTTTGAAACTAGAAATCCTATCTTTATAAATTTTCTTGGGATATTATGCTATAGTTTATATATGTTTAAATACTTTCCTAGAAAATTTAATAAGCTTATAATGCAATATACTATAGATGAATTTGATTCTAGATTAGATTATAATAAACTTGGTAGAAACCTATTAATTGTAATAGGAAAGAAAACAGAATCATTTATTCAAAACTGGGAAAAACGTATAACTAAAAACCCATCTGATAAATTATTCCGTGAGATGTTAAAAGATTTTACTCCTAGATACAATAATATGATTAATAGTATAGCAACTGCATACCATAAAAACTTTAATGACCCAGATGTCAGAATACAAATAGCATATGCTAAGTCTGCTGATGGTAAGAATAATGTTGCTGGTGCTGGTTTATTTGAAGCTATTAGAGAAATAGCTATGAATAATTTACAATCTCCTTCTAGTCGTATATTAGATATGATTGGTCTTGGTAATAATAATCCTAAGAATATGAAGTATAGAACTTTACTTATAAGTAGGCTAGGAGACCAATATATAAATACATCTAGAGTTTGTAGTAATATTCTTGATGAATGGATGAAACGTAATAGTGATAAGCTTACTATGAAAAACTTTAGACTAGGATTTGTGAAATCTATGAGTATTGCTAGACATATAACTTATATCTTTGATGCATTAGATAATATAATATATAATATGATGGCTGATAAACCTAGAGAAGAAGCTAGATTATATAATAAAGTACAACTTCGTAAATGGTTATATCAATATCTTTTATTAGTATTATATTTATCAAGTGGTCAATTATCAGTTGATATATCTGCACTTGAAAGTATCAACACAGACTACGATACTTTAAATGGGTTTGATTTAACGGAGGTATAATATGAAGTATGATAAAGTTAAAGACGAAGATATAGAGTTTGCAGTATCTGAAACTATACGTGTATTTAAAATGCTTGATGAAAACGAGGGTGCTAGAATAGAAGAGCTATTAACAACTTGTGAAGATAGAGACCAGTTAGTAGAATATCTTATTAATATATTGAACTTCTATGCACAACCAAACCGTCACGTACTGCGTAAAGTTAGAGAAAGTGAACAAATAATAAACCAAGAATATGTGCATTTACCACATGTTAATATGAGAAATGGTAAAGGAGTACTTTCTAATAAAAAACTTCTTATACTTCCATTATATGTAAGAGCAAATCAACAAATAGCTCTTAAAGAAGGTAAAGCTGCACAAGAAAGTACATTACGTAATATAACAGGACAAGTAACAGGAGCATCTAAATCAGGAAGTTTATCTGATAGTGAAATAGCTACGCTAATAGGAAATGGTTCTCCTAATATTATTAAAGAAATGTTAGGACCGGCATCCCATGACTTAGTTGCTAAGCGTGAAATGAAACAGTCTATAATAAGAACAGGAGATGTTTCATTAAAGGATTTAACAGATAGTCCAGAAAATAAGAAGTCACTAAGATATATGAGTGAAGTCCTTAAAGCGTATGGATTGGATAATGACTTGGTTGATGTACCTATAAAATAATATAATTAATAAAATTGGAGGAAAATAAAATGAGTTGGTTAAATAAGAAAATAGACAAGAGTTTAAATCGTTATGTGCCTACTGGATATGCAACATTTGATATTATGATGGGTGAAAATGTTAGAAAAACCGATGGTACTTTAATAAGTAAGAATAGAGGGTTTGCTATTGGTACGCATAACTGTATAGCAAGTAAACCAGGTGCTGGTAAGTCTACATTTACTATGGATGCATTATCATTCGGTTTACATTTAGGATATCCACTACATAGATTAGTAGTAATAGATGCAGATAATGCAGTTTATACAGACCAAAGACTTAAAAAGCTTACAAAATTAGATCAAGAAACTATATCAGATAGATTTACTGTAATATCTACAACTAGTCCAGATGATTTAGCTTCTATAATGAAAGAGGTTGATGCTGAATATAAAGAAATGAAATATAAACCAGTAACATTCCCAGACCCACAAAATCCAGGTCAAACTCTTAAAATGATGCCATTTGTAACACTTATAGTAGATACAGTAACATCTATTAAATCTGCAAATAATGACATTGAGACTGGTGGAGATGTAATTAATAATACTGTAGGTCTTACTACAAACAGAGAGCTTACAGAGTTTACTAAGTCTGCTACTAACTATTGTGACGGTAATATAATTATTATATGGGTAGCTCACTTAGGAGATAATGCTCCAAAGATTGGTCAATATGTAGCAGAAAGAGATTTTAAATCTGCTCCTATTGATAAGAAGATAAAAGTTCCTAATGCTGTTAAAGCTAAACTTAGCTCGGCATTTGTTCTTGAAAAGGTTGTAGACTCTGTAGATAGAGGAAGTGCTTCTAAAGGCCATGTTATATCTAGACTTAATCTAGACCCATCTACTAATGCATTTAGTACACAAGGACGTATGTGGAAAAGTAGAACTGGAACAGAAGGTAGTACAATTACTGAACTTGTAAATATTAATGCAGAGTTTGATAGATTTGCTACTCTTGTTATAGATTGTGAAAATATAGGAGTATTTAAGAAAGGTAGTGGAATGTACCCGTCTGCAGAATATCCTCATATATTTAAAGATAGTACTGATGCGGATAAAGAAATTAAATATATGAGTAGTTATAAAAGACAAACTCTTACTATGGATGGATGGGATAGACCATTTAACCTTATGGAAGCATTTGCATTAACTCATTATGCTGGAGAAGATGCAAAATTATGTGAACTTAGAGATAAATTTACTACATTATGTCTAGAAAACTTAGAAAAGAAGACTAGATATGAATTGGAAGTAAATAATATTAATAGCGATGACCTTACTAAGCATAAAACATCAATAGGATTATTTATGCGTATTAATGAAATGAATAAAGCTTCTAATATATTTAATCCTATTACTGATAAAGATGATAGTAAGGCTATGGTACAAGATGGAATGGAAACGAAATTAGGTGAAGATAGTGATGAATAAAAGAAAGTTAGTATATTTAGAAGATAAAAATCAAATAATTGGTGTTTGGAATGATAAAAACGGAGATGAGGTAGTTTTAGTAACATCTGTAAAGGATTGTACTATAATGAATGATGGACAAGACTGTAGATATACATTAGCAAAGGCTATGGACCCTTGGACTCATCATATTATGGTACATCCTAATGGATGTATTGAGTTTGAAAGACGTGAAGACGTTGCTAAACTTCTAACAGAGGATGTGAAAAGATGAAAACATTTTATTATGATAATGAAGAGAATGTATTCGGTATAAAAGATGATGAGAAATTTAAAATATTAAAGTTTAATGTATTTAAATGCTCAATAGTTGGAAATAAAGCTACCGTATACTGTGAAGAAGGTATGATAAACTATAGTCTATTACCTGACGGGAGTGTAACGACTGAAACTATGAATTAAGAGGTGATTGGAATGAATAGTATAACTCTAGCTATGTATAAGTGGTGGACTATGTTTACAGTTAATAATAAATCATACACATTAGATTCATTTTTAACTGTTGAAAACTATGTAAAGAAACTTATATTGAATATGTATAATAGAGAAATAAAATACGACACACAAAAATTACAAGGCATTGATAAAATCAATAGAACCCTTGTATATCAAATAAAGAATGATAAATTTGTAACTTTACCAGAACTAAAACCAAATGTTCATGTAGATTCTGTAGTTATAGAAGGTAATGATGTTTCAGGTAAAGAAACTTACTCAAGGTTTCTTCATTTAGATTTAGATAAAACTATGGCAGTAGTTAAAGTCGATAATACTCAAAGTGCCCATTTAATAAGTTTTCCTAACTATACTAGTCAAATTGGTAAACTTATAGCTAAATTATTAAGAAAGCGTAATAAAACTAATTTTGATAGGTATTTACTTAACTGGTTATTCTGTTATGATAGAATAAATACTATGATGAATATGTTTGATGAGTTTAATAACCAATCTGACATAATACACCATCATCATGTGCTAGTATTTGATAGATTCTACCAATCTAATTGGATATATAATCAAATGGACTCTAGAGATACTGTAGTAGACTGGTTATTAAGAACAGAGAAAGTCGTATTTGATAAAACTAATATCAAAGATGTAATAATATTCCATAGAGATAAACATGAACCAGATGAAGTACATGATAAGCTTATCAAAGATAAAAAGAATAAAGATTTAAATGAAACTATAGAATTCCAAAAAGTTATTAGAGACAGGTTTATAACTAGTAGATTCTATAAAAAGCTTAAAGTTAATCATTATACAGGTTCTCCTAAGATACATTACTTTACAGTTAAAGAAGTAGTTGTAGATGATAAACCCAGAGAATCAGCATTTTTAACATATATACATAAATCTTTAAACTTATTTCATTCATTTGGAGATAAATAATAATTATGTACAACAAATAATACGTAGGTGGAGCATCTGTTACTCAGGAGATTGGGCCCATGCACGAAGCATTTATTAAAGTCTTCTCAAAATGTTTTATTATCCGTCACTGGATAATAGCAGGCGATGTCTGCCACTTACTTGCTTATATTTTATTTTTTTTGATTTTGATTTATTACAGAATCGATATTTTTTTTGGTAGAGAGCTAATTCAAATTTTATTGAGCTATGAAATAATACATACGGTTACTATCGATTCTGTGCTAAAATTATCCTATCATATAACTACCCCTCAGTTAAGAATGTCTTTCATTTTTATTTATGGTAGGATAATTTTAACGTGTTTCCAATTTTATTAACTATATATTTTGAAACGTAAATAAAAGGTGATACCCCAATTATGGTACAAAACCATAATTGGGGTATGCTTTTTATTTACCTTTTACTTTAGTTCGACACCAGTTGCTTTTTTCCAAATATTCTTCACTAAATAAGTTACATATTTAGTAGCAGCTTCTGTTCTCAATATTAGTAAAAATAATCTTTTACCTCTAAAGATAAACTTTGGATTTTCTAGTCTATTTGTAACACTTTCTATAATCTTTTCTGTTACAACTTCAACTTTAGCATCGTTGCCTTTCTTTTCTTGGAATTCTTTTATAGTTTCAGCCGCTTGAGCTTTAACTAAACCAAGACTTTTAACTCCAAAATAAGATATAACTCCGGCTATTATTAAAGCTGATAATAATATCAGAATAACAAATAGTCCATAGTCTGTGTTTAAATAGTATACAAATCCGTCAACTAACATTTGCCATAATTTCATACACTAAACCTCCTACTTTAAGAATTATCTAAGACAGGTAGGTTGTTAATAGCCGAAATTACCACAATCTCTTATCTTTTTTATTATATTTATTATAAGAAGTAACAGATCTAGCTCTTCCAATCATCTGTGTATCACTAGATATAGTATTATTAAACGTATTTAACATAGTAACCATATTAGGAAGTCTCATATTAAATATATCTTCTTTACCAGCTAGTTGACCATGTAAACATTCTTCATTTATTTCTTCATCATTCAAATAAACTTTAGATCCATTAACCCACTTCCATGCAATTATCTTATCATATATCTTATCATCAGTACCTCTATAGTTAATAATTTCATATTCAATCTTACCTTCTTTATAATAATTAGTATCTTCTAAATGAGAATTTACTAATGATGTAAGAGATAATACCTTTATCTTACTATAATCTACTATAAAGTTCCAATTCTTTTCTAATGATAATCTATAATCTGGTTTAATTGCGACCATGTAAGCAAGAGCAGTTGCCATAAGGTTGTCATCGTGGCATCCATATTTATGGTTTATCTTACCACCACGTTCTTCTCTTAATGTACCAAGCTCACTATATGATATAATATTACCAAATGCATATGGGTACTTATCTATAAGTTGACGCCATAATTCTGTAGTTATATACTTTCTAGTATCTGCACTACGCTGTCTAGTCCCAAATGTAGATAGTATATTTCCACTAAGCTTTTTATTAGTAAATCTAAAACTACTATCGTCTAAGTTCTTATCTACGTGTTTATCTATTCTAAATAAATATGGTTCTAGTCCAGACTTTCTCATATTATTCATATAAATTTGACCAACACCATCGACTTCTGGGTTTATAACCATAATCATATTAGGATTAACCTCTCTAAGCCAATTAAAGAATTTAATACATACAAAACTAAAATCATTTACGTCTAATGAATTAGTGTTCCAGTTGAGTATAGGCTGGAATGTTTCTAAGTCCATAATAAATACAACGGAACTGTCATTACCCCCGAAGGCTATATCAACTCCAATACTAATAGCATGGAACTTTCTGAGATAATCTTCAAATGGAATATCCTCATGACTGAAATATGTCATCTTATGATTCTTCATAAACATAAGAGTTCTATGAGGTGTTTCTTTAGCAAGTTTACTAACACGTCCCATAAGTTTTTGACCGTATAAGCTTTCACTATCAACTTCAAGCCAACGATTCAACATATCTGTCATAAATACTTCTCTATCATTACTTTCATTAATAGATTTTTCAAGCCATGCTTCATTAAATCCAAGTTCAAAGTACTCATAACTCATAGTCCAGAAATGTTTCTTACTATTATTCATTACTTTACATAGTTCTTCATATGTATATCCAAAGAACTCTATATCAAATTGAGCCATTTCCTTAAATACAAGTTCATACATAAGTCTTCCACTTGTAGTATTAAGTTTACCTGGTGTAGATGTGAAGTATATACCATGTCTTTGATTACTACGTATTGCTAGTAGTCTAGCAGTACCGTGGGCAAATAATATACCTCCAAGCATTGCAGTTGTATGACGTATAAAGTTAATTTCGTCTACGTATACAAATCTAGGTGAATCTCCCCGTCCAGTTCTTTCTGCTTGAGTTTCACTTGTACCTACTGCGAATATCTTTAAGAAGTTATTTCTTTCTTCATTCTTTACTTCTCTAGCTTTAAGAGAAGGAGAGAAATCTTCTTCTTCTACTAATACTTGCTTACCTTTGACTTTTTTTGTCTTTATTGTATGAAATTTAAGAAATCTAGGTAGCATATTAGCAGCATCTATCATTCCCCGTCTGTTCTTACCAGCTTCATCTTGGTTAAAGTGTACTACTAACATCTTAGCATTACGAAGACCAGCACCCCAGTCCATTCCTAATACTTTAGTAAGGTCGAATGTTTTACCTGTTTGTCTTGACTGTTCCCGATAGATATTAAATCTTTGAGCGTATAACCATAAGAATGTCCATGTCGCAATAGTCATTTCATATGGAATTCTTTCTCCTGTAGCTTCGTCCATTATACGACCAGCTTCTCTAACCATATAAATAGGATTTTGCTCACATTCAATAGCAGCCGCTATCTGAATTTCACTACTAAGGACAGGATTATCTATATCTATACCAAGTAACATTCTATTAAGAGTTATAAGAGGAGCTTTATGGTTTATATTAATACCTAAGAAATCTCCCATCTTCTCTAACATAAAACTAAATTCAACCCATTGATGATTGACTGTACTATAATCGTAATATATAGGAATAGCTTTTTTATATTCGGCATTATAATAAATATCATAAGCAAAATCTGGAAGACCGTCAACTTTAAGTGCAACTTTAGCCTGGTCCGACAACTTAGTTTTATCAAGTTTAGGAAAGTTACCATTAAATATTTCACAATATGGAAATCTAAAGTCATCTTCTTTACCTTCACTTTCATTTTCAGACTCTATAAAGTTACTAATAGCTTCCAATACTTTCTGCTTATTTTCATTATACTCCTGAAATGATATATTATTATCTATTATCAAATTTTCAGGCGGTTCTATACCTTCATTTCTATACTTGGCTATTTCTTCTCTAGTGTTACGTATAAATTGATCATATGTACTATCAACAAAGTTTACCAATACATCTTTTTCTATACCAAGATCCTTAAGGAAGTTATCAAATTTCTCATGTTTATTATGCATAATTTCTTCGTAACTAACCATAATACCTCCGTACATAAACGGGAGCTTTCGCCCCCGCTGTTATTTTATAGCTTTACCATACCATATAATATTCCAGAATTTTCTTTTATTACACTACGACTAGCCATCATATCTGCTAGTATTATACGTTGTGCATCTAAAAGTCCTAAAGCTTCTCTTAGCATTTCTTCTTTAGTATCCATTTCTACAGATATTATACTACCAAGAGTATTTATTTTATTCATAAGAACTTTCATACCATCAGTTGTCTTACAATTCATTGCATCAGACTTTATTTTCATAAGATCATTTTCAAGATCTATATAAGTTTCTCTATCTTTAGGTTTTAATTTAGCTAGTAATTTACTTCTAGTAACCATGAATTCTGATTTATCGCTAACAGATTCCATACCAATTGTAGCATATCTAGCTGGTGCATTTTTAAATGCATTATAAGATTTCTTTAAATTATATTCTGATAATATATCGTCTTGAAGACTTTCTAATGAAACTAATTTAATTCCTGTTATAATCTTATTAGCATAAACAGGTCTGTTCATTTTATTTATAGTTATAATAGCATGTCTTTTCTTTTGATACATTTCTAGAACTTCATTTATAGCGTCATCACTAAAGCTTGGAAGATCTTGATATCCTTTAATTAATCTATTTCTCCATAAGTCTGCAGTCATAATAACACTATCAAATGCTCCTCTATTTTGAACACAATAACTAAAGTCTCTCATAAGTTTCTTAATACTATCACCTATATCATCTGTATCGATTCCATTTACACTATTATATACAAGTTTAAATAAGAATGCAAGTTTAACAAATGTTTCTAGGTTATTAGATACGATATCTCTATTACCATATATGTATACTACATAAGTATATAAAGTTAATTGTAATCTTATAAACTTATCTAATATAGCATTTACTATAGCTTCTGCAAATATCTCTCTATCTCCATGTATCATCTTATGTGTAATAATTCTTAGTAAAAGTGCATTATATTCTAAATCTACATTAAACCATGCAACTGGATAAGCATCATCATACATACTCATTCCATAATCACTACTATATTTTGTAGAAGTATCTGAGTCTGTGTTGGTAGAATATCCCATATATCTTTTATAAATATCAGACTTTCTAATATCTACACCAATACCAATAAGTCTACTAATATCAATATGAGCAAACATTCCTTTACCATTATCTCCATTTAGAATAAAGAAATGACTATCAGCAAATAAATCAGCCTTACTTCTTTCTTTAATCTTAAGAAGTCCATAAACATTAAATAATTCTTCAGGTATAAATTTGCTACTAGCAGGTAATTCATATTGTAGCCCGATGTTATTAAAAGCATGAGCACAATCATTAGGAAGTTCTGTATACTTTTTAACTTCTTCGATTACGTCTGGACTTAAACATTGTAATAATCCAGCTTCTTTAAGTTCTTCCATAATTTCATATTTGTTCTTATTGTATATGATACTTTTGAATTTACCATACTTTTCTCTAGCCATAGCTTCACATCTTCTAATAACTTCAGCCGCTTCATAGTTTTCATTAAAGAAATCTTTATAATAGCCATAGTTATTACATTCTTCATACTTTTTAGCATAATTAGTTATAAACATCATAACCCTCCTTTAGGTTTACATTTTAATATATATTGTTTAACACCGCCTTGTTTTTCGGGTAAAAACAACCGGACTGTTAATTATCTTATAAGAAAGGAGGGAATTTTATGTATAATTTACCTGAGTATATAGCAGCTAGAAGAGCGACTAGTATAGTTAAATCTTTTATAGTTAATAAACGTTCTTATACCGCTAGTACTGATAATGGGTCTGAAGATATTTCTATAGGATTAGTAAATTTAGACTTTAGTTCGGTTAATAAAGAGCTAGTTCTTATAAATGCTAAGCTTAAAAAACTTATAGAAATATGTAGTCCTGGAGCTATGTGTAAGAGATTCTTATTCGTAGAACCAGCTAATAACATAATAATTCCGTTATTTCTATTTGAAACCTTTGAACCTTCACATTGTTATATACCAATCGTGATAACTAATCGTAGTATATTAATGATATCTCCATTTGGGGTTAGTTCTAGAGGTGACGTAGAATGGATACGTGAACTTATGCCTACGTTTACATTACAAGAATGTAAAACTGATGAAGATTTAGAAAAGTTAGCTCTTTCTAAACTAACATATAAAGATAATGATGAATCTAAAGAAATTACAGTTATAGATGCTATTCGTCTTAATATAGAGTACTTCATTAGTGCAAATCAGACTACTGATAAAGTTATCACAGAAGCATATTACGATGTTGATACAACATTTAGTCGTGAAATATCTCCTGATGATCCTATTTTAGAGAAATTCAGTTCTAAGCATGAAGAATTATCAATGGAGTCTGTTATGAAAATAGTAGACAATAGTGATCTTCCTATTACAGAATATGATTATATACCTATAGAAGTAACTACAAAAAATGGAAATATATATAATTCTCTTAATATGGTTACAGAATTCGAAGGAAATACTGTAATTAAAAATCTAACAGCAAATGAATTAGTAAATGAATCTAAAGACGATCCAGTATTATACTTACCAATAAGAGATAAAGGATCTGTACTACTTTACTTAGACTCACATATTCACTATGTAGGTCAAAATAAAGTATGTATATATAATCCTTTAACTAATACTTATGAAGAGCCAGTTAATATGTATGATATATTTGATGCTGACTTTATTCCTGGAATGGTAGCAAATGAAGGATTAATTGGAGATTTATTTAAAACTATTAAAATATTTGGACTTAGATCTGGTTCGTTTGCTTATAATATGATAGTTTTCCTAGCAAAAGCTCCTAAAAAGGCTTTTGGATTTATTTGGAAAGCATTGAAAAATATTCCTATTTTAAAATCTAAAGTGGAATTTGAAAAAGAAGAAGCTATTCGTTTACAAGAAAAATTATTAAGTGACGAATTAGACCATGGAGAAGAAAAAGTTCGTGCTCTTAGATTAATTGGTCTTAGAGGTTTCTTCCTTACTGCAATAACTGGTACTATAATATTCTTACCTTGGATTTTAGCTCTACAAAAGCGTAAATATTTAGCTAGTAGAATAAAATCTGTAGAAAGAGTTGAATATAATCTTGACGCTAAACTTGAGAGACTTGAAAATCAATACGAAATGGCTCGTAATGAAGGTGATAAAGAAGAAGTTAATAGAATACTCTCTCAAATACAATTAGTTAAATTCGCTAAGTTAAAACTTATAGAATATAAAAGAGAAGTAATCAAAAAAGAACGTATTAAATACAATACATTCGATAAAGATGATACTCTTACTACTAGACAACGTATAGATAAAATGGTTTCTAGTGGAGGTTTCTATAATTTAAATGGTGAATATGGTTCTAAAGTATTAGCCGATGATGGATATTAATAGTTAGTCCGGTAATTCTAGGAAAAGGAGGAAATTGATGATATATGATAAAATACGTAACGGAAATAATATTGACAATAGCAACTCGTTTAAAACTATGGAAATTAGCAATGAATCAGTTTTATCTGAATATGATAATAGAAGAAAAGAAAATGAAGATGGAAATGCAAGAATTTTACAGATCAATCAATGGTTCGAAAATTTAGCGCAAATATATCCAGATGATCAAATCATTCTAGAAGATTATAAACCTTCATTTGAAGCAGGAGAGGATGATCCATTCGGGGCTGGTGAAGCTGAGGGTATGGATGAACCAGTAGGTGATGATGGAGGAGCTGAAGCAAACTTTGATGATGACCCATTCGGGGCAGGAGAAATGGGAGATATGGATTTTGGAAGTGATTTCGGAGATGCATCATTTGACTCTGCTGGAGACAATATGTTTGGTGACGGTGGTGAGGGACAAGATCCAGATGCTCCATCACAAAATGTAGTAGATCGTACAGTAGTAAAACTTCAAGAATATAACATATCTAAACAGATACGTAATATCTTCCCTGAGAGATTATTAGAACTTAAGAAGATTATAGATAATAATATAGAAGCTGTAGAGCATCGTATTTATGATAATCCATTAGTTGGAGATGTTCTGCGTGATGTTGTGAAAGAATATAGATACATTTATACTATATTAGATGAATTTATAAAAGTACTACCTGATAAGACATATGAAGATATAGTAGAAGCATATGTTCAATTTCACTCATCTTTATATAAATTAAGACAAGTAGTCAAAGATGTAGCAGAAGGGAACAAAAAATCCTGATGCAAACAAAATTTTTGTAAAAATAGACGGTTAATATACGTTTATTTATATAAAATTGCTACTAAGGAGGTGAAATATATAGTGAAAATAATTATGGATGATTATGGATTAGAAACTTACGCGAGTAGTTTAGACGCACTTGATGCTTTCGCCGCAAACATACGTGAAAGTGACGTTAAGAATAGTGCCATCTTAGGATGGGAATACACTAGCGAAGATCTAGATATAGATGATGTATGGTCATTTGAACCAAGTATGGAAGGTATTAAAGATCGTGTAAAAGAAATGGCTAGTAAGGCTAAATCCAATATTGTTGCATGGGCTCAAAAACTTATAGATTTAATCTTCGGTACATTTAATAGATTAATTAGAAGACAAAAAGCTAATTCTACTGTGCTAAAGAAAACCTATAAAGACGCCATTACTTATATTAAATCTCTTAAAGAGTTAGAAAGTGTAGCAAAAAACTCAACTGGAACTATTAAAATTTCTGACTGGGGACGTTCAAATCTTCAAGTTATGGTTTTAATGTTATCAATTAGTTATTCTTTAACACACACAGTTAAAGAAATGAATGATTTTGTAGGTAATATATTTACAAAGAGTACAGATCAAAAAGATAATAAGACTTTAATGTTTAGTTTAAACTTAAAAGTTATATTAGAATTGATAAGAAAAGTAGTTCTTATGTGTGGGTTAATCATGTCAGTTGACGTATTTAAGGGATCATTCTATGATGATTTCAAGAATATGGGTTATGACTTTAATAAAGTTATAGCTAATGCTAGTGGTTTAAAATTTGTAAATGTTAATGTTGATATGTCTAAAGTTGTAAATGCTATCAAGACTGTATTAGAAGATATAACTAATCCAGACCCTAAAAATGATAACGTATTTAATGACTTTGCACGTATTAAGAGTATTTATGAAGATGCTGATATTAAAAACGTTAGAGCTGCTGCTCTACAATATATGACACAAAATATAGAAGCTATAAGTAAACCAAGAACATCTGAACTAGAGTATAAGACTGCATATGATTATTTACTTGAAAATTTAGAGTTATTTGTGTCAGTATCTGAAAATAATGCCGAATTATGGAAATTTGATAAGCATATCAAAGAAACAGAAAACTTAAGAAGAAAAATGAACCAAGTTATACAACTTATTCGTGATGACCATGAAGAATATATGAAGTTCTTACTAAATGTTATATTGGAAACTGGTGGATTATTTACAGCAATCGTAACGAATGTTGAGAAAGCCGCTAAACTTCATGATGATATAACACATAACTTTATGGATGATGCAGTTAAACTTGGAAGAGCTCTTAAGAAGATTGAATCAGAAAGGCAATCAGATATTAATAAGAAAATGAAGAAAAACTATTCGGAGAAAGAAGAAGATCCGATAAAATAATATAAAAAGGAGGTCAAATAATGACTAACGAAAAAAGAGAGTTATTTGCTACTTTAGGTTTAATAGCAGAAGAATCAGTTGCTAATGAATCAGTAAATACTGCATTAGAACCAGAAGTGGAATTAACAGCGCTAGAATCTATAGAATCAGAATTAAATGATTTAGAAGAAATAGATAAATGTTATGATGCAGCTGAAAAAGCTAGTTTTGAGTCTATGGTTAGTGATTTAGAATTACTAAATAGCGTTTTAGCATATAAATCTGTAAAAACTGCAGGAGCAGAAGAAGCTGCTTTAGAAAGCATATCAGCTGAATTTGGTATTTCTACAGAAGGAATAAAAGATTTAGCTGAAAAAGGTGTAGATGCACTTAAAACTTTAATTGATAAAATTATAGCTTTATTTAAGAGAATGTTAGGTGGAGCTAAAGCTCAAGAAAAAGTATTAAAATCTTTAGAATACAAAGTGTCAGTTGTATCAGAAGCTCAAAAAGGTAAATATGATTTAAAAGAATTCGCTAGAATAATGGGTCAAACTATGATACTTGGTGCAATGTGTCAAAAGGGTTATAGTGTTAGTGATTTCCCTAGCTCAGGATCGTTGCAATCTATAATAGATATAGCTAATAAAGCTGCTAAAGATTACTATGAAGATTTAGCAATACGTGAAAGTATATATAAACCATTCACTGGAAAACTAATTTATATCGAAAAAGGTATAGAAGAAGTAAATGAAAAATCTAAATCAGTTGAAGATTTAGCTGATTTCGATTATCATCAAGGTGCTGTAAAATTAATAAAAGCTATGAGAATGTATAAAATAGCTGATACATTAAAAGGTGCTATTTCTGAGTTTGAAAGAGTTCTTGAAAAGATAAAGAATTCTAAGAAAAAAAATCAAGATGATGCAGATAAATTAATTGCTAATATGTCTAAAATGGACATGGCTGAATGTATAAAAACTGCAAATAAATTTAAAGATTTAAATAGTGCAAATGTTAGAGCTTTAGTTAAACTTTGTGGACAATATATAAAAGCTGCTAAAACTAAACCTGCTGAAGAAAAAGCTGCATAAGGAGCTGATTCCTTATGAATATATTTGCATTAATCGATTCAGATCGAAATATGTCAATTAGTGATGAAATATCAAGTGAATTATCTTTTCTTGATGAAACAGATAAGTCATATGATGAATATATGAGTATATCTAATGAATGTGCTATGACATCTGCATTATTATACGAAACTGTAGGATTAGAAGATTTTAAAGAAACTGTTAAGAAAGGCGCTAAATATGTGTGGTCATTATTAATGAAAGCACTTATAGCTATATCTAACGGATGGAAAAGATTAATTCATTTTATTACCAGAAGTAAATCTACATTAATTTTAAAAAAATTAGATGAAGATTTAAAAGCTTATGAAGTTGCTCATCCAGAAGTTGTAGATGAAAATAAGGCATTCTGGAGCGATATAGACTTCGATTCTATGCAAGTTGCAAATGAAGATGTTACAGATGGACCATTTGAGTCACATCTTAGTAATACAGCACTATATAGAATACTTCTATTAGCAACTGTAATACAACCATCAAAAGATTTTCAATATACGTATTCTGATCTAACTAGATATCCAGAAACAAAAAGTGCAATCGATGATATTATATCTAAAGTAAATTCTAGTAAATCTGTGTTATTACCTAATTCTAAAAGTGTATTTGATCTTGTAAAAATACAATCAAAACCTTTAGAAAATTTAGCAGATCAACTAAGAAAATTAACTGAAGAACCTGACATTAACACAGGTGTTATCAATGATTGGTATAATGGTAATGAAATTGATAAATCTGATGAGTATAAATCTATGATGAATGTACAAAACTTGTATAAAAAAGTATTTCCTGAAAAAGATAAAGGTGAAGACTTCATAGAGTCTAAACTAATGAGAGTCAAAAACGCTAATGTTAAAGAATATATAGATAAAAAATATAAAGCTTTATTATTAATAGTTATGACTGATATAGAAAATACATTTCTACACAAAGATACACAAAATATAATAAAAATATATGAAAATGTTAAATCCTCTATAGTTCCAGTATTTAATAAAATTATTAAGAATGATAATAAGACTAATAACGATGTTACTAATGTATTAAAGCATTGGGTAAAATTTATAAATGCTAATAATTTCGTATTATCTAAAGTTGGATATGAAATAGGGAATTTAAGAAAATCGATAAAGAATATGGGATAATTCTCATAATATTTAAAAAGGAGGAATAAAATCCATGAATGAAGCAATATTAAAGAAAGTTCAAGCTATATATGGAGCTCCATCATTGGAAAGTGTAAATCCAATGACTGAACCTGAAAATACTGAAGAAGAAGTATTTGATGAAACTCCAGCTTTAGAAGCATATTCTGAAGAAGAATTAGAACTTTTACATCAAGAAATAGTAGAAGAATATACAGCTGCAATGGAAACTATAACACCAGAACTAGCTAACTTAGAATACACTATAATGCTTGAATCCGTAGGTTTATCATTAGATAGATTTAATGAATTTGAAGGTGTAGTATCTATGGAAGCTGTTAAGAAAGCAGTTAAAGACGGTAAAGTTACTAAAGATTCTGCATTTAAATCAATAGCTAAGAGAATTGTAGATCTTTTCTGGACTATGGTTGATCATGTAACTGGTAACTATATAAATGTATTAAAATATGGTAAATTAGTCCAAAAATATATAAAGAAATTAGAATCTTTAGACGTAAGAGCACTTTCAGAACTTGAAATGAAAAAACATTTTACTATAACAGATGTTGATGCATTTGTTAAAATAGTTGAAGATAATGCTAAGACTATGAAAAAATTTGCAGGATTCGGTAAATCTGGAAATGATCCTAAAGCTAATATAACTTATATTTATAGTATATTTAAAGATTTAGGAATAAATTACAGCAAGGCTGATTCATATGTAGAACATTTTAAAGTTAAAGCTGATAAATTTAGAGAATTAGCTGAAATGAAAAAAGGTGACGCTACAGTATTAGCACCAAATGATCTTAAAAAGAAACTTATAGAAAATGGAAACGCTATAATCAAGTCTTTAAACTCAGTAGCTATTAAAGGATTCAGAGATCAAATTAAAGCTGCAAAAGCTAAACTTAAAGCAGGTGCTGTTACTACAAATGATATGACAGATGACCAAAAGAAAGCTATAAATGCTGATTTAAAGAGATGCATGGCGTTAATAAGTGGATACAAAACTTATAATAAAGAATGTATTGGTATAGTAAAGAAAAATGTTAGTAATTACTTAACAGGTGTTGGAGCATTTATTGATGCTGTTAATGCTGCTAATAAGAAAGACGAAAAGAAAGAAGAAACTAAATAGGGAGGATTATAAACCATGAATGAAATAAATTACTTTAGCCCTGAGCTATTAAAAAGCATGAACCCTGCTTTAGAGTCAATGAGTTCATTCTCTAAAAGTGGAGCTACAAGTTTTGGAGGAGACAACTGGTCATTAATTGGAACATTTTCTCAAGAATCTGTTGGAAAATTAAATGCTCTAATGTCTGCTTATAAAACTTTCGGATTATCATCTGGACACATTACTCAAAAACAAGCAGAAGATATATACATGGAAAACTTGAACAATGGAATAGAAAAATTTGTTAAGGAATGTACTGTTTCTAATAAGAGATTTGGACAACTTCCAACAGAAGTTCAAGCTATCATGAAACCTTTACAAAACATGAAAACTGCTGTGGAAAATAAATTAGATAAATTATCTGAAGCAGATAATAGAGCTGTTAGATTTGCATTAAACTTTGAAAAGAAACAAGTAGAAAATGCAATGGAAAAAGTATTATTTGGTATCTGCTCTAACTTAATAGATAGAGAAATAAATGCTAACCCATTCGCACCTGCAATGGAAAGTGGATACTCTTATCAACAAACTATTCCATATCCAAAATTAGAAGCTCCAGTTCAATGGGTAAACTCAGCTGCAACTGTATATCCAAAAGTAGCTAAAGTTAAATCTTTACTTAACCCATTCACATCTGTTGTAATCCATTCTCAAGAAATATGGTATGTTCCATATGATGAAAATAACATCAAACAACTAGATAAAGCAGTTAAAAGAGAAGATTTATTCTCTGTAATGGATCCTGCTAAGGCTGGATTTGATATGGATGCATTCTTTGGATCTCAAACTAGAGAACTTACAGTATTAGCTCAAGATTTCAATAAAATACTTGATTTCCAAAAATCTGAAATATACAACCCTGAAAATAACACATTAACAACAGGAGGAGCTGTTAAATCTGGTGCTCAATGGAAAACTGGTACAGATCTTAAAGCTTTCTTAGGAGCAGATGAACAAGTAAGATCTGACTTCAGAATCACTGGTATAGCAGTTGCTGGAGAACCTAAATGGGCTACTCAAGAATTATATGATTTAAGAAGTGGAAAAGTATTAGCTGACGCTTTTGCTGAAATGTATGATAAAGGTAAAGTATTACCTTGGGAATACGCACCAGGAAAAATCTATTTCATATCTTTATTATGGGATGGACAACCTCAACACTTAACAGTATCAGTTTCTAAATCAGACAACTCAATGCCTAATATAGAAGCTATTAAATTTGAATTCAAATTAAATGACTTATTTAACCAATTCAAAACTAGACTTGATATAGAAATCAGAACTAGAAGAACTGTTCTTTCTGCTGGAGCAGTAGTAAGAAAAGATATTCCAAACTTAGCTGAACACTTCTCTATAATAGATGAAAGACAAGGTGGAAGCATCTTAACTAAACTTACTAACTTAACAGCTGAAAAATCAGCTCATGAAAAAGAATATGTATGGTTCAAAGGATATACTGATATGACTGAAAGACTTGCTGAAGAATATAAAGTAACTCCTTACACTAAGAACAGTACTACTCTTTATTGTGAAATGGCTACTGATTTAGATATTAAAGGTGAAGTAAATAAAGACCAAGCTATCAGATATGCTTTAGGAAATGCTTTAAGAGGTATCAAAGCTAAACTAGATATCAGAGCAAATTCTAACATAGATGTACAAACAAATATGCTTGGACATACAGCTTCATTACTAGCTTTAGATAATTTCGTAACTCCAATCGTTGGAACAGTTAATGAAGAATCAAATGGACAATTCTTAGGAGTTGCTCAACAAGCTAGAACATCTGTTTTAACATTAGGAACAGATACAAATAACCCTGTAAACTCTGTAGTAGTAGGAACAGACAAAAATGATATGTCTGCAGATCCATATGCAACAACTCCAGTAGCTGGAACTCCAATCACATGGAAAGCTCCAGAAGATGTAGAATATATGATGTATGTAATTCCTGAATACAAGGAAACAAACTTAGAAACTCATATGTTAGTAGAAACACCTACAAAAGTTCAAGCAGATGGAAACTTCAGATCAGCTAGAAGACCATTCGTACCTAACATTCAAATAGAATACACAGCTAAATACTTTATCGCAAGAGAAAGTTCAGCTAAATTCTTCATTAAAGGTATCAATGTTCACTATGCTGGATAATTGTGCATAATACTCGGAGTCCTTCGGGACTCCGTTTATGTACTGTCTTAATATACTATAAAGGAGTTATATATGCAAAATAATAAATACGAAACTCTAATATATGGTTATGATGCTATAGAGACAAAACCAATTAAATATGATACTAAATTAGATATTGTTGGTCTTGAATCTATGAGTAGTAGTGTCCCGACTAATGCTAGTGTTGCTACTCAATACTTTATGAAGGGATTATCTGAAGATATAGTTGATAAACTTAAAAGAGGTATATATTACCTTATATTTGAAATAGAAGCGATAGATCATACTAAACCTACAGCCAACGGAAGGCTATATCCCAAAGAGCCATTCTATAAAGGTTTATGTGATTACTCATTTCAAAATAAGTTAAGACTTGGTGCGGTACCTGGTAAAATTTGCCCTATTATACAGTGATGTGTGATAGAAACGTGACTCAACGCTGGAACGTCCTAAAGTTCATACGCCTATATGGAACCGAAAGGTAGAAATAAGGTATGAAATGGTATATGGTGAAATAAAAGCTCAGAAATGAGTCCTAAATACTAATGACAATGGATAATCAGCACCTATTTATATAGGTACAACGATTAGATAGAAATATCGTAGATCCCAAGCGGGAAGAAATGTCACGACCTTAATAAAAATTAACAAGAAAAACGTATACGAAGGAGTATACATATACTAATATAAGAAAATATACCAGACCGTGAGAAATCTAGTATATTAACTTGGGATTTATAACCTATGCGGCTATAGAGTCCCAAAATGCTAATTCTTTAGAATAGAAATCGATATAATAATTAGTATCATCTCTATCTAAATCATTAGTCGAATTATTAAGTTTAAGCTTATTTGTATTAATTTGATTATTACAAAATGTCTTTATCTTATTAATTCTATAGTCTAGCGAGTGAGACTTATCAGAAAGAATCGATCCGATAACCGTATTTCTTTCATCTAAAACTCTGTCGCCAATATAGGGATAAAACATATGTTTCACCTCTCTTAGTATTATATAGATTAAGAAAGTATTCGACGCAACTATAATATTTTCTTTATAATACTACATTAGTATATGTAATCGTTAAAACGTTAATTCGTCTTTCCTTCGTATATTCTTTTTTATTAAGGATTGATTTAATCTGAACGAACTATAAGAGCTCATATTGTAGTTCCTTTCATAATAAATATGATCGTCTAATGAAAGCTAGAGAAAGGAAGTTGAAATACTTCTGTAACTAAGTAGCGACTAGTTATTAACAGACTGGAAAATGAGCACCCACTATTAACTATGAATTCATCTGATGATAATCTTAATAAATATAACTCATTCTTAAGAGTAGAACACGTTGACGGAGACAATACTCCACATGGTATTATAGGTTTTAGACAAGATGAAAATAAAACATATTTTACTATAAAAACTAGTCTTACTAATCTTACTATAGTAAATAATCTTCTTAATGGAGTTCTTCCTGCTTTTAGTATAAGAACTAGAGCAATGTTTAAACCAGGTCCTGGTGGATGTGAAGAAGCTACTACTATTAAGATTATATCTATAGACTATGTAAGAAATCCATCTAATGCTGGAAGTACGCTTATAGGAAGTAAAGTTACTATGATAGATCCTATAAACTTTAAAGCTATTGAAATGCCAATAGTAAGTACTACTGGATTTATACCAGCAAACGAATCTATTGAAATGGATTTCATACAAAAGGGAGATGAAATATTAGTAAACCCTGAAGCTAAGACTGTAGCAGAACAACTATATAGATTTGCAGTTAGAAGAAAAAAAGAAAATGATGGAAAGGTATCATTTGAGAGCGTTATGAAGGATATGAAAGGCTTCTTAATGTAAGGAGGTCATATGAATATAAATGTTCTTATAGATAAACTAAAAAATGATACTGGTCTTAATGGATATCTTGGAAAAGTGTATCCAGACACATTATTACGTGATAGTATTCTAAATAATAGTTTAAACACATTTAATCTTTACAGTGGATGCCACATTACTATAAATTTTGCAAATATTTGTAATATGTGGAATAGTACCCCAATCCTTGTAAATGATCAATTTGCTGATATAGCTTATAGAATACCAGATCAAATAATGGATAGATTTAAAGAACTAGGAGTAGAAATTAAGAATGCTAGTATAGTAGCATCTAATAGAAATATACTACCAAATGTGTATAGTAGAGGTATGGTAGACGATATTAAAGTATTTAGCTGGAAGTATCGTGAAAGTATTAACTATCCGAAGGCTAGAATAAAATTCAAAGCACCTCATACATTAATCGCAATTGGTTATGGTATGTTTAATAGCTACTATAGTCCAAATGAAACATATAACGTAGTTTTGGAATGTACCCATCCAAAAAATCTAAGTACAATTTCATTCGGATTACAAAGTTACTTTGAAGATTTATGTAAATATGATATATTAATAAACTTATATAATAATGATTTACGTAATCTTAAAGTAGATCTTGGTAGTAGTAGTGTAGATTTACAACTAGAAAACTTTCAGAATGCAGAATCTGATAGAAAAGAGCTATTAGCTTTAATAAAACAGAAGGCTGCAACTGACCATACAGAAATAATTATGAATATATAAAAAATAACCCCATATACTTATATGTATATGGGGTTTTCTATATTTTTACCAACAAAAATAATGAAGGAATAGATAAAAAGAGGTTCTTTATACACTACCTCTCAAAAAGTGTTATATGGATGTTAACTCACCCTTGTATTGGCATTTAACATACTATTAACTATATTAAGGTTAACATCTGCTACTTGCCTCATTATAGGGTCAGCCAACTCATTATTAGATATATGAGAGAAGTTATCTCTCCATCTAATAATGTAATTACGTAATTCTTTATCGTAGGTATCTTTGTCGAGATGGGATAAAGATTTAGCATAATTATCAATACTAGTCATCATTACATTGTAACGATCTTGGACTAATGATTGAATATAATCCATATACTAATACACCTCCTTTGGCGTAAAATGATATATATTGATACTATATATCTATCTTAGTATATGTAATTATTAAACTAGTAATTATCTATTCCTTCGTATACTCTTGGAAAACAAGAAAAAAAGAATAACGCATTACATGAACACGTTATTCTTAATTTTATTAGAATTTTACATATTTTCTATCTTCTTCAGATAGTAGAGATTCTATTGTTAACTTAAGCACATCTGGTATTTCTATGAATGATAGGTCCAATACTTGATTCATTTCAAGATCTTTCATTGAATATATAAATCCTTTTATAAGATTGAACATGTACATTTCATTATATAGATTGTCATTTTTACTTTTATTTAAAACACTTTCCATTATTAGTTGTTGCATACACATTAAATACATGCAACCTTTTAATAGATTTTCAGATTCATATTGAGTTAGATCTTCTTTGTTGATAAAATCATTTATTTCTTGTTCAATATCATATCCATCCAACTTTTTAGTTGTCATAATGTATCTTAAGTCATTCATTGTAGTATCCATTTCTTTTGAATATTCAAGAATATTGAATCCCTTTCTTTCAAATTCGTTTTTAAATACAGGACTCCAAACTGGTGCACATTTATTTACGAATCCGTTTAACATAACAACATCAGCTTTCATCATTTCATTTCCACTCATTAATACAACATCTTTTTTCATCATTCTAATCATTCTCCTTTTTCTTTTTAAAATTTTTATTATAGTATTATTAGATATATCCTTATTATCTACATTAGTATATGTAATCGTTAAAACGCTATCTTGCGATTCCTTCGCATATTCTTGGATTTTTGCGGTAAAAAGAAGTTTAACCCCAATATAAGAAAATAAATCCTTATATTGGGGTATTTTATTTATTTACCACATCATCATTTAATATATCATCCATCAAACTTTCAGCCATTTCACGTTTCTTTTTTAAACTTTCTTCTTTAGATAAAACTTTAGCTCTTTCGTATAGTTTATTCATCTTAAGCATTAATTTATTAAGTTTTCCTAAGTTATCATAATGAATTTCTCTATCTTGTAATGTACTAACGATTTCTTCAGTTATAGCAATAGCTTTCATTATCTTTTCTAAATCATTTTCGGCATCTGGATTATTACTAATTACCTTTGCTTGATTTAATTCTTCTTGTGAATACTTAATAAATATATCATTATGTATTAATTCACTATTAAATACAGGTTTAACATTTGTTTCTTCTTCTTGGTTAATATTATCAACTTTTTCTGGTTCTATTTCTTCTTGACGTGATATAATAACAGGTTCTGGTATAGGTTCAACATGTTCAGTGCATTCATTCTTTTCACAATGCTCACAATCATGTGGTTTTTCTTCAACTGTATCAGGTTCTGATATTTCCGATATCTTATTAAATATACCTGGAAATAAAGTTGCTAATATTTTACTATTAGCTGGATTCTTAATATGTTTATAACATTCACTAGCAAAGTGAATAAATCCACCTATGTAATACCTAAGTAAAAATTTAGTATATGTCATACTAAATGCTATATCTTCTAATACTAAATTGATATCTATATTGATAGTTGATATAAATTTAATTAATTTATGCATATTTTCCCTCCCTTATTCATACTACAAATTCTATTGTTTTTATCCAACATGGTCAAAAATCATCGACAATAGCCTGTGAATAATTACATATAATAGAGTAGAAATATGTAGTTACTAGGAGGATAATATGATTGGAAAAATATTAATAACAGCTGATGTTCATTTTGAAACATTAGAAATGGATAAGATAAATAATTACCTAGATTATTTTATTACTTCCATTGAAACATATAAACCAGATATATTTTGTATAGCTGGGGATTTAGTTGATGATAGAAATATTAAAGCTGAATCAAATGAATATCAATTATTAGTAGAATTTATAAGTAAGATATCAGATTATTGTAATAAATCAAATATATCTTTTATTGTATTAAAAGGTACTATTTCACATGACGGTGAGGTAGTTAAAAATCTATATATAAATAATAAACCTTTTATTTACATAGATGATATTCAAATACAAACACATAAAGGAATGAATATATTATTCATTCCAGAGCCTTATTTTTCATCTTATAATGAGTTCTATAATGCTCTTAATAAGGTAAGAGGAGATCAAAAAGTTGATCTAGTTATATTTCATGGTACTGTAGATTTTGCAATACCACAATTAAAGCAAATAGACAGTAAATACAATTTATCTCGTTCAATTGTAATGAAATCAACTGATTTAAAATATAATTGTAAAACACTTGCAATTGGTGGGCATATACATGCATATATTTATAATGATGGGGTATATTATACAAATAGATTTATAAATCAACGTGGACATTATTCTGGATTAGATACATATGGTATTAAATTAGTAGAAATAAATGATAATAAGTACGAAGTTACTAATATTATAAATCCATATATAATAAAACAGACTATAATTAATATAGATTTAAGAGATAAGTCTGAACTTGATATTATTGACATATCTAACAGCTATGCTAGTCAAGACCAGAACGATATTGTATACAATATAACTTATAATTCAGATATATCAGATCAACGTTTATTAGTTAGAAAGTTTCAAGATTTAACTAATGCTAAATATATTAAGAGAGTTAAAAAGAATGCTAATATAGAAATTAATAAAGTTAAACATGAATATAAAGATAATATTCATGCTATAGAATTATTAAAAGAAATATATAAGAATAGATTTAATGAAGATTTAGACAAGAAATATATTCATATATTGAAAGGAGATGAAATATGAAACAGGCACTACATACAGCTATGGTAAATATAATACTTCAAGACCCTAAAGATAGATTTTATCTGACATCTGTTAAAAAGTTTCTAGATAGTATACCACCAGAAAGTTTGACAAACGACCCAGACCTTCAAGAAACTGCTAAGTTTGTTAATACTCTTATTGATAATGGTATTGATAGTAAACGTGAAGTATTATTTCATATAAGTACAGTACCGTATAGTACAATGTTTAAAGCTACATTAGATGATACCGAGTCTTATACCAGTGATTACAAATCTTATGTTCTTAAATCATTAACTGCTGAACTTATGGTAGAAAATATTAGACCATATATTGATAATATAAATAACGACCTTAATAGAATAGAGTATGATTATACATCTAAAGAAGGTGCAGATGCATCTACACGTATAATTAACACAATACAGCAATTAAGAGATATATCAGACAATATAAATCTAGATATAGGTAAGTCTAATACATTAGTTATTGACCCATTAGCTGATACTATTGATAAAACTGTAATGCAAACTGTAACATCAATACAAGAACAAGCGGCAGAACGTGTAAAAGTATCTAAACCTATAGATATGATGGTAGGTGGTGGATTTGCTCCAGATACTTTAACATTATTTGCGGCTATTACTGGACGTGGAAAATCATTAATAATGCATAATATAGCACTATATGCTAGTAAAAATAATAAAAGAGAACAATTTGAAACAGAGTTAACTCCTTGTATATTATTTGTATCATTAGAGCTTACCAGAGAAAAGCTATTTCGTAGACATCTAGCCTGGTGTGGAGTATCATTATCAGAAGATGAAATAAAAAGAATGTCTGAAGTAGAAGTAGCAGAGTTAATGTTAACATCATCAAAGAAAGTTGGTCTTAATATACCTATTATTTATATTGAAAGACTTAAAGGTACAGACAGTAAGAAAGATGGATTTACTACAACTAATCATATAGATGTAGCTAATGAAATATCTAACTATAAAAGGAATGGATTTGAACCAATTATAGTTATAGTTGACTATGTAGATAGAATGGATGTTACATCAACACGTCATGCCCAACTTGGAATGAGTGGTTCTGATGGTTCAAATGTTTTAAGACAAAAATGTAAAGAACTTAGAGACTTGGCTATAGATTATAACATCCCAGTTATATCAGCTATACAGCTTAATGGTATGGCTATGGGAATGATGGCCGAATGTGAACCATACTATAAATATATAGATATATTGCAAAACTTTAAAGATGACTGGACATCTTCATCTAAACAACTTGGAACAGAAGTTGAAACTCTTGTATTCTGTCATACATTTGGTATAAATGAAACTATATTAAATGAGTCTGGAAATGATACTGTCGTAACTAGTAAGTATTTATCTATGAGAGTTATGAAAGACAGAGACGATAATGCAAGATATATAAGATCAAAACGTGACGATATGTGGGAATCTGCATATCTAGCACATTTAAATGCAGCAAAGGTAGGAAGACCTTATAGTCATTTATTAAAAACATCATCATTGCCACATGTTGTAATGGCAATGAATGCGTTTAGAATAATGGATGATGACTGGGGTCGTAGTATTACAATGTTCTATCCAGACGAGAACGCTGGTAGAACAGAGTCTTATTCTCAGGTAGCAGAAGAGGTAGAGGATGAACAAAAGATAGAAGAATTATATTCTTAATAATTACATATAATAAGGTAGTGTTATAGTACATAACAATTATTTTTTATTTTAAAGGAGGACATAGGTATGAACAATGTTGTTGCAACACAATTTGACAACTTTGATAAGTTGTACAAAAACGTTCCGGCAAAAGGGCTAGCAAATCTAGCCGAAGAAAATGGGCCATTGAATAATTTGGTGAATTCGATGGTGAATGTAAATATCGCCAATAATAGGTATGACTTTATCAAGACTATTCTAGAAAGAACTGATAATCCTTATAGCTTAGGGTCATTAATGCTTGACCAAGCTAAGTATAATGCATTACCAGACCCAATAAAAGGAATAGTCGTTGACGTTTTTTCTAAGCTTCTGAATTATAAAGACCCAAATAATACAGATGCTACGATTAGAGCGTCTATTGATTTCCGTTTATTGGAGAATGCAACTCGTATTAATTACAATGATATTAACTTTGTAGGTAGTGGGGACACAGTTGCTGATATTAAGGCATTAATTGAATCTCTTACAGATTTATGTAGTATTAGTAAACCATTGCTAAATGATAGCACAGGTGCTGTAGGACCAATGTTTGATATGTTAGCTATATTAAAGAATAGTGGAAATATGTCAGCTTATAATTTAGCATTAGATTTATTAAATAAGAATGAAACATTTGCACTTGTACAAAAAGTTATAACTAAACTAGTTCCATTAGCTAGTAAGTTACAATTTGCAATGGGTCCTCAAAGTATAGCAACATCTGCATCTAATGTTGCTGTTAATAGAAATCTAGTATCAAATATGGGAACTACTAATATGTCAGTAGATGCAATGTTGTCAACTATGATTAACACATTAGTTAATATAGTAAACCCAATGGTACAAACTAATTTACCAAATATTTTCCCAATGATTTCTTATTGTACACAATCTATCCCACAATTACTTCAATTAGATGTGGTTAGAACTTTCAACACATTAATGGGATTGGAAATCGGTAGTCCTATATCACCAGCTGATAGAATGGCTATAGAAGTTGCATATGGAAAATATAAAGCTATATTTGGACCAGATAGTCCAATAACTCGTGATTTAAGAATTAGTATTGCATTTGGATATCTAGCAGGTAAGTTAGTAGAAGTGGTACAATCTTCAAATGGAAAGTTAAATCCTGACATAGCTAATGCTATAATGCAATATGTAATGGTTCTAAATCTAATAGCATATGGACAAGATGCTACAAATGTAGCTCCAGTTAAGTTGGAATTAGCAGACGCAGTTGTAGCGGATATACAAGCAGGTAAACCTTTCTTTACACTTGGATTATACGGGGGAAATGCGCTGATAGAAAATGCAGCTAAGAGTTTATTTATAATTAACCCTACAAATGGACAACCATTATTAAGTCCAAAGAATATAATAGAAAGTGCTGGTACAGCATACACAGGTAATGTAAATCAAGGAGTTAATTTTATTATGGTAAGAACATATTTAGAAAAGATTCCTCAATTAAAACCTTATACAAATAATGTTCAATCACTAGACGAATTAGCTCAAGCAATAACTTCAGCATTAGTGAGATTACAAATAAATGCTTAGTAGTATAGACTTCAATACTGATGAATTAGATAACGATTATCCAGTATATTACAATCTATTTAGTGGTTGTGAAAGTGATACACCACCAACACCAGAACAGTGTGGAGTTGGTTTATCTGATGAAGAATACTATAAAAAGCTTGAAAAAGTTCGTCAAATGGAAATGGAAGACAATAATAGAATGAGAAGATGGGAGCTTCAGACTTACGGAAGAACCGATAGAGAATACGCATATGGAAAGGATTGGAAATATATTCCACCTAGTCAGGCAATTGTAGTAGATAGGAACAATATCGCCCTATATTGGAAACCTACTAATACGAATGCTGGAAATAAGACTCCATTTATCATAGACGCTATTACAGATGTTAAAAGCCCAAACGCCCATGGTGCTGTAATATTTAATAGTAGATCAACTCCATCGAGTTCTATGGTAATATCTGACGGGGACCATTTTACAAAAATGACTGCACAAGAAAAAAGAATAATAAGTACGGTAGAACGATTAAGTAAAAATAATGATGCAATATCATTACAATCGTTTATAAATATGGAAGAAGCTAGCTTTAATCAACGAATAATTAATCAAGATACTAGTCTAGATAGTTCGTTGAACAAATATATTAATCAAGGAGGAAATAGAATGCAAACAACACCGGTTACAGAAATGAAATTTAACCCAGAAGATATCAAACGTATAAATGATATGGGTAATAATAATTCATTCTTCAATGGATTATCAACTGAAGAAGTTGCAGCAAAATGGAATTATATGTCACAAAATAATATACCAATTAATGCTGCAAAGGAAGTAATATTTGGAGATGTTAAAACTCCAACTGCAACAGCTACATCAGCTTCTGCAAATCCAGCATTAAATGCTGCAATAGCTGCGTCATTTAATGGTGGTAGTATGGGAACTAATAACAATGTATACATTCCAACTGCAGCGGATATGGAAGCTGCTAAGAAAAAATATAATGAATTAACAGGAGGGAATACAGTCTCATCTGTTAATACAGCATCAACTGCTCAACCAGCTGTAGCTAGTAAACCACAGGATGATCCTGTAGCTCAAATGGTTCAAAGAGGAGTTGAAAGTTTTAAACAAGCAACAACACAAGTTCAACAACCTAATAATGATTTATTAAATGCATTAATGACTAAAATGTCAGCTATGGTGCAAAATGCTCCACAAGTATCAGCTCCAGCACAAGAAATTCATCATACAGTATTTACTGCAGGTGGAGTAGATACAAAAGGAACATTAAGAGAACAATTACTTACAATAAGTGATGTATTAATGTATGGTCTAAATTCAAATAATCAAGATGTAGCTACATCTATCAATATTATTATAGATTTAGCTGGATTAGAACAAAAAGATTTATATACAAAGCAAAATCAAGGTATTGATTATAATATATATTGTAGAGTTATAGATCAACTTTGTGATAGAATTAGTAAAGTAACAGACGGAACGGGTTTCTTTATTAATCAACAAATCATAAAATATGTTCAAAATACAATAGTAAATGGTCCTAATAGTTTAATAGAACCATTATATTTCTATGAAATGCTAGCAACATTGGCATTTGAGGGATATATATCTTTAGCTGATACTATGTATCCAGACTTAAGAAATAGCTTATTACAAGCTATATTATATTTCCAAAAGAATCCAATGCCTAATATTCCAAAAGACCCTAATCATCCAGATGGTAAATTAAATATGGTTCCAATATTATTTGGACCAGGTGGTCTTTTTGAAACACAAATGATATACTTAAATAATAACAATGCAACAACTTATGCAACTACTACACCAGTTGCAACACAAACAGTTTATAGTGTAAATCAAAATAATTTAGGAGGTAATAGTATGAATTCAGTATTTGACAGATACGATTCTAGACAAATGGCAACAACAGTAACAGGAGTAAATCCATATGGAACATTGTATTCAACTACAGCAAGTCCAGTTGGAAATTATAATTATGTAGGAACTGGTTCTACTGTAACAAATACAGGAGTATATGGTACAGCAATGGCTCCAAATAATATTTATTTAAATAATGGTACTGGAAGTGCATTCCAAGCAGGTATACAAACAGCATTAGGTGGGTATGGGGCTGGACGTGATAGTGTAATGGCTACTCCAGTAAATAATAACTTTATTAGAACAGGTGTTGCTCAACCAGTTGTGAACACATATCAACAACCAATAATATCGGCAAGATATGCTCCAACTGCTAATACTACAGTATATGGTACACCAGCACCTGCTCAACAAAATAACCAAGTAGATATGATGGGAATGTTTGCTACTATGTTAGGAATGTTATCATCTATTGAAAATGTAGGTGGACGTAATGTTATTGATGTAAGAAATCTAGCTAGTATGTTTGGTGGTGGTACCGTTGGTACAGGAGTAGTAGAAAGATTTGGTAGAAGTTCTCAACAAATGAATACTTTTGGTACTTATGGAACTGCATTTGGTACTGGAGCATGGGGAACTACAAATTATGGAAATACTTGGAATACTGCAAGACCTGCTGGATGGGGAACTGGTGGAACATTACCAACATATACATCTACAACAGGAACTTGGGGAACTACTCCAACATATAACTCAGGTCTAGGTTTAAGCTTTGCAACTCCTACTGCAACTAGTGTAAATTTTAATACAGCTTCAACATTTAATTATAACCCAGCGGCTTCTGTTGGTTCAGGTGTTAGTAATTTAACATTTGGAGGAAATACAGGAAACTGGGGAGCTACTACAACTCCAACATGGGGTGGAAATACTGGAACTTGGGGAGGTAATACTGCAGGTTTCGTAAATAACACAGTTCAAAATACAGGACATACTATATTTGGACGTCAAGGAGAAGATAAGATAGCAGCTGCATTAGGATTAACAAGATAAGGAGGAAATAGAGTATGTTAACAAACTTAAATAATAATAACATTTTACAAGGTTTATCTACAGGATTACCTTTATTCATATTAGAATATTTTCCTAGTTTAAAACCTGGTGTAATTGTAACACCAGCTGAGAATGATAATACTCCTATAACTCCAGTAGCTATAGCGATTCAAAGAGGATATATTCAAGGACAATTAGAATTATCTAGTGGAAAGAATCCATCAATATTGACATTTGAGCAATATCATGCATCATTTAGTGAATATTATAATAGTATATTAGCTCAATTTGCTAATAATAATATTAAAATTAATTTGAGTCATATAGGAGTAGATATATTGTATAGAAATTATAGATATATTTCTGAGTTCTATACAGTAGGTGGATTAGTTAATATAACTGAATCAACTGATTATGTAAGATTAGACGTGGATACAAATCTATCAACAGTTCTTAGAAGTATACCAGAACTTGCAGTATTTGGAGTATCTTATAGAACATTCTGTAGTTCAATACTTAGAATGTTCCCTGAAATGGGAAGCTCTTTATCATTAGCAGGGTCTGTTTATGCTTATTCTGAATATATAAAATTATTTAATAAAGTTGATAGAACATTTGCTGATTATCAAATAATTAATGGAATGGATATTTATACATTATCTAATCATATAGCAGCAGCAACTCAAGGAGTTGACCCTGATATAATTAGAATTGCTATTAGAGAACAAAGTGATTCTCCAGCATTACAAAATTATATAAAACTTATGATAAATAATAACATACCATCAAAGGTAGCAATAAACTTACTTGCATATCATCCAAGTGTTATAAGTATTGCAATTAAAGCAGTAAGAGCTGCATTAAGTTTACCAATTGACGGTGAGTTAAATCTACCATTAATATTTACATTAAAATCAGTTAACCCAACAGTACATAGTGCTACATTATATTAATTAATAGGAGGAAATAGAATATGAGTAATGCAATTTATAATATAGTTAGTTTATACAAAACTGACATCATGACAGAATCTGCAACTAGAGAATTTTTAATAGATGTACTAAGAAAGGCTTTTCCTAGTTCAAATATATACACAGGTCAAAAGAGAGTCGTTGTAGTTGACCCTACAAATCCAACTATGGTATATAAAATAGCATATAACAATGCTGGAATACTTGATAATATAAATGAAGTAGCAACATCAGATGCATTGAAAGGATTAGTACAATCTGGTCAAATCCCTGCTGATGCACTTAATTGCTTTGCATTGTCTGCACTAACTCCAGACAGTGACCCATTTGTAATAGTACAAGAATATGTACAAAACTTCGATGATAATCCAGAATTCAAGAACTGGTTAGGTTCTACAGATGTGATACAAAATCTAGCTATTTCTGGAAGTATTAATAATAATCAAGTATTTCCAATATATTGTAGTAGAGTACCTAGATATCTAGATGATTATAGAATAATATGTGATGCAATGAGTAACTACTTCGTGCCATCAGATATATCTATATATAAAGAACCAAGAAACTATGGATTTAAGAATGGAAGACTTTGTCTGTTAGATATGGGGTCAGTTGTTCCATTATTAACAAATAATCAAGGTCAGCTAATATATCCTAGATACGGTACATCAAATAAAATAATGACATATGTAGCATCATATTTAGACCCACAATTAACAATATCTAAGATTCAACAAATGAATCCTGGAACATATCGTGTAGTTGAACCTGGAGTATCTTATGACGCTGCTATACATGAGTCACCATTCTTAATGGAATCTGACGATGCTGTCCATGAATTATATATAAAGCATCAAAATCCATATGAATATAATAAATTATTAGCTATTTTCGGTAGATGGTATTTCCCACAAGTTACAATAGATAATCAAGGAGTAGCTTCTACTGTTAATAATATTGCAGAATATGCTCAATCTTTATATAATTTCATAGGAATTCAAATACCTGAGCAAATCTTATGGTCTATGTGGAGAAACTACATCTATAAGAAATCTGCAATGTATATAACTGCATGCCCATCTGTTATAAATTTGGGTATATATCAACAAGTGCAAGGTGGTGTATTTAAAATACCATTTACACAATTTGCAGAATTAGTTAATAATGAATTTGCTGCTAGAGGAATTAATCTTCCTAGACAAATCATATTGAATTTAAGTTCAATACTGTATGTAAAACAAGTTGCATCTAATACAAACGATCCAGCTACTGTTTTATATCAATTATATCACAGTTCTCCAGATCAATTTATACAATTATATAGTCAAATAACTGGAGACCAAAATCAAAATGATATTTTCCTATTATACAATTCAACTATGGGAAATTTATAGGATGTGATAACAATGTTAGATAGAATGTTAAATGAGGGAGTCTTAAAGATGTTTAGGAAATCTAAAAGAGAAAGAGGAGATGCTATTAAAAAGCACTTCTCCGAATTCTCGGATTACTATCATAACTGGTTAGAGACTACTTACAATACACCAGAAATAATAGAACTTACAAGAGAGTTCGAACAATTCCATAAAAATGATATACTTTTAAGAAAGATGTTCTATGATGCACGTCGTGTATTATCTTATAGTAAATTCTGTTCAAGACAATATAGAATTTATGCTACTGTACTATATGTAATGAATAAGAGAATACCTGAATTCTTAGCTGTATATAATACACCAATTGGTAAATTTTTAACTGATAATGGAAGTGCAAGCCCATTATCTGATTGGAACGACCAACTTCAAGAGATGAATGACTATCTTGATAGATTTACTTCTACAAGAAATGTACATTTCATATCAAATGACTTCCAACACTACTCTATCGCTGAACAGTATATGATTGCTACTGAAGTAGAAGAATTACTAGCAGCACCAAATGGGTTATACCCATTAAATAGAAATAATGAAAACCTTAAAGTGTAGTAAGTTAAATGTGGGCCTTCGGGCCCACTATAACTTTTTTTTACCGAAAAATTTTAAACCCATTATCGAACAATCACCTGTTAAAATCAATAAAACAACAATAATTTTTACCAAAAGGAGGTTAAAATGACGTGGAAAAAGGTAGAAATTGACAAAACAGTCGATCATATAATACTAATACAAAACTCTAGTATTATACCGAATTCTTTGGTTTATCTTAGCTTTACTACAGAAAATGTAGCAGATGAAAATAATACCTTTATGATAACTGGACCAAACCAATGGGAAGGAAGAATTAAAGCTGGAACTAATCTTTTCTATGCAGAAGAACATGGTGGAGAGTTTTCTTATACTGCGTTTCCTGTAGAAAAATTAGAGAACTATGACATTCCTACTATACATAAAGATATACAAGCAATGAGACAATCTATTACTTGTCCAGAAGGGTCATACTTTGTAATTCAAAATAAAGATGTTACACCTTTTAGTGTATCTATAGTTGGAGAAGGACAGTTTATTCTAACAGAAAATCAAATGTTATCATTTACATTTGCTAGTGAAAGTACAGTAGTTGTACATGGTACTGGTCAAAAAGCATCATATATGATAGCTGAAGCTCCGTCTTTAACACAGCTATCAAAAGATGTACAGGATAAACTTAATGAGATATACACTTCTCATAAGCAGTTGCTTACAAAGATATTAACTAGAGAAGAGTTTACTAAGTTTAAACGTAAAATGGAATGTGGAAAGTGGTCTGATAGTCAGACTCTTAACGGGTTTAAAATATCATTTAAATCAGATCCATTTTATGAAACTGGTTGGTTAAATGATAATTCTGTAATTGATCTTATAGCTAATATTAAATATCTTGAAAATGGTATAGAAAAACATGCATTATTACAATGTACTATTAATATGATAGATGCAGATAATATAGAACTTCTTAATTATTATTCAGATGATATTAATATAAGACAAAATCTAAGAGTTATTCATTTTTCTTATCAAAATCCAGTTGATATTCAAACTGATAGTGGAATTTTAGAAATTACGGGGGAAATGAGCCCTGAATTTACACCTATGGTTCAGACTACAACTAGTAGAATAAGAACTGATAATATAAAATGGGCTGCATTAGATGGTGCTGTTATAGCTCCGACTAAAACTATCGATTTAGATGTATTTCGTGTAAACGAAATGATAACATTCTCTGATGAAGAATTTTATCAAACTAAAATGATAGCTAAAATAGACCATAAAGAAGCTGATTTATTTGCAAAATTTATGGAATATAGTGATGATTTTACAATAGGATTTGCTAATGATGAATATAGTCTTATTTCTGATAGTGGAAATATTTTTATTAAATACAATAAAAATACTAAGAAACTAATAGCTCAGTTTATGACTATAGCTGATTTAACTAGACCTATATGTTTTAATATTATCAATACTAAAGATACTATGAAATCATATACTATTAATATGCTGTATAGTACAACTTCTGCGGATATCGTTAAAGGATCTCCTAATACAGTTTGTACTTATATAATGTTTGAAAATAGATTCTCAGCAGCTATTTATGATAAATTCTTTAAGAATTTAGTAGATGAAGCTGGAACTGATACAAAAATATATAAATTAGCATTTAAATATTAAGGAAAGGAGAAAAAATGGCTGATAAACATTATGTTATTAATGAAAATGATGTTCAAAGGCTAATCAAAGAAATCTTACATGAACGTAATGTATTTACAGATACTACTGTAAATTTGACTGGTATAGATGCATCTGTAAGAAAAGTTCTTAAAGATCTTAAAGAATTACAAGCTAAACCAGATCAAATAAAGTCTTATTTATTAACAGATAAGACTATTACATTTAAAGTTCCAAAGAATTCTAAAGATGGCTTTGATATATCAATAGATGCTCTTACTACAAACGATAAGACTATCAGTTTCTCTGTACATGTACCACCTCAATATGTACACCAATTAAGAGATAATCCTTTCGTTACATATGCTAGTAAGTATACACTAGAAACTATGCAAAATATTAGTACTATAGTTGATAATAGATCTAGTACAGAATTTGATTTTATAAAGTTATCATTCCCTCGTGATATAACTACTGGAGTTTGTACTTTAATAAGCTCTGACCGTTATATAGATAAGAATGATAATCTAAATCCAGTATTTTCTGGTTTAGAAGATCAAATTAGTACAGAACCACCAGCTATTAAACAAGATATACCATCACCTGAACTTTTAGTAAGATCACACTCAGTTAAATGGGTTGAAGGTATTAGACGTTCTGATTTTGTTTTATTAGAACTTGCTAAACTTACTAATACAGACACACTTTATCATGTACGTGATGATGATAAACAAGATAATCTTACATTTAAATTTAGTTCTAAAGAGGAAGCTCGTAGAATGATTCCAGAGTTATGGAAAACTATTCCTACATTATGGAATTTAGTTACATTTGAATTTGATGATGCTGTTACTAATATAGACAGCTTATTTTCAAATACTGTACCTGATGGACAAACAGAAGCTACTTTTTTTACTAATAATTGGCCTAAATTACCTGATATTAATCGTAGTATTCGTGCATTAGTTGGTAAAAATATAAATTCTGCTCAAGGATTATATGATGGAAGTAAAATAAGTAGTATATCTAATGATTTACTTAAAGGAATGCCTAATCTACAAAATATAGATGATGCATTTGCTAATCTTCATGATTTAGTAACACAACCATCAGTTGATTTAGTTAAAGATAATAAGAAACTTATATCTGCTGAGGATTTATTCTTTAATAGTAATATAACAGAAGATCCTGGATACTGGAAACTTAAATCTTTTGATACTTACCCAAATTTTGCAAATCATCTAAGTAATACTCCAGCATCAAGAGATAATAGCCAATTTATTCCATGGCCATGGGCTCTACCTACTAATGGTAATACTAAGAATTTAACTTGGTTAAATGTTAAACAGTTTAAAGATACATATCAATCTATATTTAATGATATATCTAACGAACCTGATAAATTAGTAAACTTTGAAGGTTATGAGTTTGAAATACTTGAAGGGGACTTAGATGAGATGTTCTATGGTAGTGCAGTTACTAAACTTCCAGATACAGTCAAAGCTGTAAATGCTAGAAGTGCTAAAAAGTTTGCTAAAAATGTTACTACTTTACTTAGTACTGCTAAAACATTACGTATATTTGAAAAATGTCCTCAATTATATGATATTACATCTGCATTTGAAGGTTGTACGGGATTAACTGCGGCTGGAGATTTCATAGGAGCTTCAGATACTATATCTATATATGATAATGTATTTAAAGATTGTACTAATATAGATGTATCAACACTGGCTGAACCTTGGACGTACGCAGGATTAGATGGTTACCCGTTAGATATTCAAGGTGTTAATGGATATAAAAATATCCCAAATTTACCACAATGGGTTCCAGTAGAATGGGGAGGACAAGGAATTGGTACAGTATTAAATGCAATTCGTAGTGTAACTCCTATCGTAGAATACTGTTATGAAGGCGATGATTATATAACATTAGATCTTAAACCTAACTTTAAAAAGGTTGGAGGTATATTTGATATATGTATGGTTGACCCAAATGAAAGATCTGTTGTAATAGATAAAGAAAAAAGATTTAAATTTAGAGTTACAGTTGCAGAACCTGGTCGTAAATATATAATTGGAATTAATAACTTTAGTTCTAATTTAAAGCTTACTTCTAGAGATTGTATACGTGTTCGTTATTTGGAACCAAAAGATGCTCTTAATCCTACTATTAAAAAGGTATGGTCTGATTTTGTATACCAAACACCAATAGCACGTACTGGTACTAGACCAGCAAATATAGCAACTCCTCTAAGTTTCACTACGTGGGAGGATTAAAATGAATAAATTAATATTAAAAACTACACGTGATATGGTAAATGAACCAATAGTTGTTCATATAATGAAATATGATAACTCTGTAAATAAATTAGTTAATATATGTGGGTATGAGTTTACTTCAGTTACATCTACTGATAAAATAGTAGAATTAGATTTAGGACAAGATTTTAAAGCTAAAACTGGAGAAGATAATGTAGTTAAAATACCATATGGAGCTATAGCAAGAATAGAATGTCCAAAAGGTAGTGAACCTGTTTTTATAGAAGACATGTTATCATTAAGTCCTACAAAGAATGCCGCTATATATGCTAGAGAATTCCCAGATGAAGTATCTAATATAGAATCAGTTGTAAAAACTAATGATGGATTTAAAGTAACTCTTAAAGAAGCAGAACCTGGTACTCTAGAATTATATGAAGTATCAGATAAAGCTAATCCAACTAGAGTATTACAAAGATTAACACTACCAACATCAGCTGGAAGTACTATATATACATTCACACCTACTACGCCTATTAATGCTGCATCTAATGTAGTATCAGTTAGATGGTCAATATCTGACCATAGTAAGCATGCTGGAGTAAATATATCATCAGTTGATGTTTCTACTGCTCCACATATTGAAATTACTGGGCTGTCTTTAAATAATGGTATATTAGAAGTATCTATCAATAATATGGATAGTAATAGACCATTTAAAGCCACTGAAGCTGATGTTACATTTACTGATAGTAGTAATAAGACTATGGTATTACGTGGAACGGTAGAAAATAGTCCAATTAGTGGTAAAGGTAAAATAACATTTACCCCATCAACTAGTAGTAAACTTAATAATTTAGAAAATATAGGAACTGCTAGTGTAACTTTAATTGGTGACGATAGTAATAAAGTTAATTATAGCTATAATATTACACCATTTAAATCAAATTCGAATGGTATTAAAGCTAATTATAATGACATGACATTTAATGATGCTGGTAATAAATTAACTATGTTAATTAAAGATGAAAAGAATGTACCAGATTCAACATTATCATTATCATCTCTAACTAATGAGTATGTTGCTGGTAAATTATTATATGATCCACCAGTTATTACTAAAAAGTCTATATCTGGAAATAAATATTGGGAAGTAGTAATAGATAATATTAGAACTATACCAATGAATAGATTATATAATACTAGAATGGATTTATCATATAATGAACCAAATAAGTTATCACAAAATATAGTAGTTGAAAACGTTAAAGTATCTTCTGATCCAGGTATAGTACCATCACCAGGACCTAGTCCAACACCGGGTGTACCTATTCCTGGAACAAGTGAACCAGAAGTTAAATCTATGACTAACACAGTTGCATATTTTAATGATGAAACTGGAAATTTAGAAATAACTATGAGAGGTCCATATGATATACAAGCTGATCAATCTTACAAAATTAGAGATATAGTTCTAGTTCGTGATGATAGAGAAGTGTATGTGCATCCTAGTGTAGAAGTTGTAACTGGTACTAATGATATTAAAATACGTACTAATTATAGTAGTAGTTACGGGCCTATTGATACAGTAAGTTTTAGATATAGTTTTGCTAATAAAGTATGGAGTCCAGTCCAAGATATAGACTGTCCTGATATATTTAATGAATATATAGATAGAATTGCTAATAAAATAAAAGCTTCTGATTATACTATAAATGAAAATAACTTAATTATATCTAATGGTACAACTTTTATACCAATTCCTTATAGTGTTATAGTTAAGAAAACTATTCTTAATAATTCTACTAATACAGAATCTAGTAATATAAATATAAAGAATAGAACTGCATTATTTAAATTAGGAGTTCTTAATAGTAGTGGAAGTGAAGAAGAGGACTTAAATGGATTTACATTAAACTTTACTTATAATTATTATGATAAAACTATTGAAATAACTAAGGAATATAGACAACTAGTAGAAACACTTGATGTTGATAAGGTTAAAACTGTTAAATGGAATATATTAAGTCCGTATGATGTGTGGGGAGATTGGATTGAACCGTTTGATAATCCATCTAATCCTGATAATAATGGTATTAAACAGTATGCTAATATACTAAAACCAATTTATGAAAAGGATATAGATGCTGAACATCTTATATCTTCTAGTGATAATATAAGATATGTCATTAAACATCCTAGCGCATTAGCATTAAATGAAATATATAATGTATTTCCTATGTTGCATATGGTAGACAGGTTCCCATTAACAGATAATATTACAAATATATGCTGGTGTGCTAAATTAAAATTAAGTCAATCTAATGATGGGTATATGTTCAAGAATGATATCCATGATATTAGACTTAAATGTAAATTCATGCTTAATGATGAAGAAAAAGTTGTATATGTTAAATTTAAATCAGTTAAAAAGCTGATAGATACAGTTGAATGTATAGACCCTTATTTAGTAAATGATGCTGGACAACCAATAAGTATGGCAGATTTCGATATTTATGCTGACGCTATTATGAACGGTATGCCATTCGTTACTAAAAATAAAGAACGTGTTAAAACTGCTATCAAGTCTATTTATTCGTCTGCTATAAGCATTAATAGTGGTCATAGCTATGTAGTAACACATCCATCATCTTTACATGTTGATTATTATGATTTCAAATATAGTAGATGGGGGGAACATAAACAAATATTCCCATTTACATTAGTCATAGGAGATATAGTTAACCTTAATCTAGCCGATATGTATAATGTAGATACATATGACACTTTCAATACTGCTTATAAGTATATCAGGGATAATAGTACATTTGCTTTACCTAATACTAAAGTTGGTATAACAGTAACACCAGAAATTACATTTAAGAATAGACAAGTAATTTCTTTACCAGAACAAGTATTTAAAACTAATAATGGTACAAAATATATGAAAATGAATAAAGTACTTTCTGAAGTTGGTATTACTGCTACTAATATAGTAACACCAATGTTCAATGATGTTATAAATGAACCAGAACGTTCTCGTACAGAGATAACAGCATATAATACTGCATTCTTACCAACAATGAGTAACTTTACATTTAAGTTTAGCCCAGATTTTAAAAAGCTGCATTTTAATCAGGGTGTAGAATATAAATTAATGAGCCCATTATTGCATCCATATAAAAAGGTTGAAGATCGTTATAGAGATTTTACTGAAAGTAATAATATAACTCATATTAAAATTAATTATATAGGTAAAGCCAATGTTGGTAATAAGAATATAATAAATCTTACATCTGATCAAATTAAGAATTTAAATATGTTTACTGTTAATTCTATAAATTCTAGTAGCACAGTACCTAATCCTAGTATAACTGGAATAGACACTGCATCTAATATTGCTAATGGAAATAGAACTAAAGATATGCCAGTATTTTTAGATCCTTATTTTGGATTATTAAATACTAGATATCCAAATAGAACATCTACAAATTCTAATTACCCAGTAATTGAAACTGCTAAGGTTAAAACTTCAAGTCCATTTACAGTAGAAAAAGGTGTAGATGAAACATATCAAACTGGAAAATATAATTATAACATATATAAGTATCCTAAAATAATGGAAATTCATAATAAAATGAATAAAAATATTAATAATTTTTATTATATAGATAAAAGTATTCCTTTTATATACCCGTCTAACAGTAGTAGTGATACAAAATATTATCCAGTTTTAGCTAAAGATTATGATATTTATAATAATTATTCTACTATAAAATGTCTAGTTGATCAAGCGTATAATTCACCTAATTTATTAGCAAAACCTGTAGTTCTTAAAGCTAGTAAAGGTACTGATGATAATATGTTATCAGAATATCAAAAGGTTTTCTATAAACAAGTTCCTCACTATATATTCACAACTAGTGGAAATATAGATGATAGTTCTAATAAAGAAATATTCAACTTCAGAGAACTTAAAAATGATAATCATGACTATGTAATAAAATATCAAGTTAAGTTTGAAGACGAAGATGATTATAATGAAAATGAATTAGTTTACTATCTTCCATCTATAGCAATAGAAAATTCATTACTTGATACTTATAATAAGTTTACATTAAATGATATTAAAATTATAGAACCAGAAATAAATAAAACTAATGCGTTTGATATTATTAAAACATTAGAAAATAAAGAACTTGTCACATTAACTGACAATGACAAATCATTCTGGAATAAAGATATAGAATCAGTTAATCTAAAACCTTATATAACTTCTAATGTATTTAATAATGATAGAAACTCAAGTGCTAGTCATTATATATTAGATACAAATGTATTACTACATAGTTATATAAGAACATTAGCTGTATTTCATGATGAATTTGAAGCTATTTATACAGATAAAACTAAGTCACCATTTGATGTAGCTAGAGAGTATTTAAATACACACGAAGATCATGACCCATTTTTAATAGATTATAGAAATAGTACATATTTAGATATCCATACAAGTAGCACAGATACAGAAACACGTAAACCAGAAATTTTACAATTTAATCATGTTATAGTTAATGAATTAACATCTAAAAATGAATGGGATACACAAATATATATTGATAATGTTGATAAGTTAATATTCTTTAATACATTTAAAGAACCAATAAATATGACATCTGATGCAGAACTAGCTTATGGAAAAATAAGATACCCATCAAATTCATTTCCTGTAATTTTTTCTAGTGGTATATCTGACTTAAATGTTAATATAGATGAAACTAAAAAGGTTAAGATTTATGCCGAATTTGTAATTCCGCCATCACGTACTTACCCATCTATTACTACTAATAAAACATTATTTGAACATAGTGTAATAAAATTAGAAAGTCAAGTAGTAAATCTTAGTGAATTAAAGAATTATGGAAATGATGTAAATCTTGCATCTCTAATAAGATTAGGATCTAATGGTAGAGATTTAGTAGCATCAGTTGAAAAAGTTACTGGATTGGATGCAACTAGAGATTTCTTATATAATAAATTAGTTCCTAATGAATCTGATAGATTCTATAATAGATTATCCCCATCTGCAATATTAGCATCTTTGCATCATTGCAAGATAAAAGTTAAAGAAATTCCTGGAATGGAATATCAACCAGAATTTGAGCCACAAGATGGTATAGAGACTTATGAATTCCAACCTAATCAAGTAGTAGTACCTAATTATAGTTCTAAAGAAAATATGGATTATCCATTTATATCAGATATCGGTCACAACGGTAAAGCTGCTACTCTTATATTAGAAAGTGAAGGATTTAGTAAAGAAATACCAGTTAATCAAGAATATGCAGTAGCCGACCCTAGTATGTTATCATCTAATGATAAGGTATTTATAATGCAATATGCATGTATGAGTATTGAATCTGATGAACAATCTAACTTAGATATAAATTTCCAAAGACAAACATATATCGCAGACTCGTATGCTAAACCAGACTGGATAAAACTTAATCTACATGTAGGAAATACCACATTCCCTATAATGTTTAGTAAAGTATTATCAACTGAAGAAAATAAGAAATATCCTAAAACTTCAATATATAAATATAAAATGCAGTTAGATCCTGAATGGTTTGATAGATTGAAATCTGATGTTGGTATGGCAGATATTAAAGAAAAATTATATAGTGAAATTAATGGTATAGTAGAAAGTCAATACTATAACCAACTGACTCTTGATTTTGAATTCTCATATAATGGCGTTAATACGTTTACATCATATCAAGCAAATGCATATCATAGTGAACTTGGTATAATGTTAAATAATACTAGAATAAATCCAAAATGTGTACCTTTATTTAGAACTATTAGAGATAAAATACAATCATCAAATTAAAGATGAAAATCCAATATAAAAATAGAAAAGAAGGAGGTTAGTTTATAATGATTCTAGATCCTGTAAACTCTAACGATAAAAGAGTATGGGATATACTTAATACCGTAGTTGTACCTGCTACGTTTAAACCTGAAATGACACTTGAAGATATAAATAAAATATTGAGAAGTGCACATGAAATGGCTGTTAAAATTATGCTGAATGATAATGATACAGTTAATATGCTAGGTGCTACATTTGCAGATAGTATCAAAAATTCTTATTTTGAAAATACTATACAAAATAGCTACGGTCTTATAACTCTTAAAACTATTGAGGGGGTTAGCTCTAGATATATTCTATCTAACCTTCTTTTCTATATAGAGAAAAAAAGAGTGTTTGATTATGTTTATACAATGATAACACAAGAAAGTACTATCCCACTTATTAAAAGATATCGTGAGCAAACTGAACAACTAACGTTTATGGATGTTGAAAATAAATCAATTGAGTCTGTTCAAGAAGCTACAAAGCAATTATTATATGCTTTGATGATATCGTATGATTTTGATACAATACGTGAATCTTGTAATGCTATAACAGATGCACAATTAAGAGATGCTGAAAAGAGTTCCACTATAGTTAACACATTAAAATTTAGTGAATATTTAGTACCTGATTTTGTATATGAAATAGCATTAAATTCTCGTAATTTATCAGCCAATGAAGATAAAATACATAAATATTTAAATGAAGTTCAATTAATACATTTACCACAAACTTATTTTAAATATTACAGAGACGTTTGTAAGCGTAGTGATGCTTCTCGCATTAAAGATGAAGCTGAACGTACTAAAAAGGAACGTGATTCATATCATTCTATAGTAGGAGTTAGATGTGATGGATTGAATGCTGAAGAAATTGAAGTATTGAATAAGATAGTTATGGAAAATATCTTTATAGATAAATATAAAGATATAATTAATAAATCTATAATTCTTAGAAATATAAAAGATATTATATTTGATCATAAGCATATTAATGATATTGTAACTATAGATAATGATGCTGTATACTTTACAAATAGTGATGGTAAATCAAAACCAAGAGCATTCCCATATAAAGATAGAATACCGTCTGATAACGATAATACACCTAAGGGAGTAGAAGATATAGACAATGATGAACAAGAAAGACTTAATTCTAGTGATATAATACTATCTACTACTGGAATAGGTCCAGATACGTTTAATCAGCTATATGTAGCTAATACATTTAGTAAAGACTTACCTAAAACTCCACTCGAGCGTATACAACATAGAAGGCGTACTATAAATAGACTTAAATCTAAGTTTAGATCTAATTATAAAGTAATGACTGAATGTAGTGTATTAGAAAAAGGTGATTATTATGATGGATTCCGTTACTTTAAACCTGGAAAATCTAATAATGGAATATTTAGGACAAATAATGATGAGATGTTGTTGTATGCATTAATTGAACTTGAGACTAACTATAAAAAGAAGAGGGCCCATATAGATAAGGAGAAAGCTTTGCAGCAGAACTCCACGGACCTCAAAGGAGGTAGATTCTAATGTTCATATGTCCATATAACTATGAACTTAATAAAATAAGGAAAAGACTACCAGTTGTAGATTCATTTGAAAAGAAATCTTCTTCATCTATATTTAGTAACGCAGTATTTGGTGTAACAGAAGAAGAATTACAAACTAAGTCAGCTCTTATAAATTTAGGATGCTACGTATTTAGACCTCTTGTTCTACAAGCATTTTCTCGTATTAACCGTAAATATGTTGCTTGTGCAACTTCTACTGGAAAAGAGTTCTATTTTCGTAAAGGAATTCTTTATGAAATAGACGATACATATGAGAGTCAACCTGATGATATTGTTGGTTATGGTCCATCGTTTCTTTATAATAACTGGAATAATATAGATAAAAACCAGTTTAAGCAAGACCATGGACGTATTTCAAATAAAGAGTTAAAACTTTCTATAACAAAACTTTCACGTGATCAGCTATTTACTAATTATATATATGTAATAGCTCTTGCTTTTAGAAGTGAGAATATTGATAATGGACGTACTGTAAATGATTGGAATGTATTATATTCCGAGATTATACGTGCATCTAATCAATATAAAATGATGAAAGCTGGAGTTGCTGGTGTCCGTGTAGACTTGCGTGATATGGAATCTTTAATTCAAAAGGCAGTTTTAGATCTTGGGGATTATATCAAAGATACATTCTTAGGTCCTCATGGTGTTGGAAGAGAAGAAATACTTTCCCGTAATGTAGACAATGGTGCCCGTATGGTTATCATTCCTGCTGTATGGAAAGAAAAGAAACTTCGTCAAGCTCGTATTGGAATGCGTGCTACTGGAGTTCCTATGCATCTATTACTTCCAATGTTTAAGGAAACTATTATAAAGTTTTCTTATACTTTAATAGAAGATCTATTTAATGCCGGTTTATTTGAACCAAGAGTAACAAGAGATTTCTTAGCATATTATGATATAGAATTTCTGTCTAACGCGATTACTAATATGAGCGACCCTCACTTTAGAGTAACTGATTTTCCTGCAATTAAGTATGATGGATCATTTACACACATCAAACTTACATTTACAGTTGACGATGACGGTACTGAGACTAAAGTGACTAAGCCATTATCGTGGACAGAATTCTTTTATATAGTTGTAGAGAGTTATGCTAAACTGTATGATACTCGTATGATTGCTGTTACGAGACCACCAGTTGACAGTATGACTTCTCTGCAACCACAAAGACCAGTATGTCTTACTTTATCACCTAATCTTACTAAAAAGGTTAAAGTAATGAATAACTGGTACGTTGATTTTCCGCTAATTACGGAACAGTTAAAAGCTAGATTCCAAGATCAGATATTTGATAGCGGGTCTAGACTTATTGCATCTATAAGTACGGGTATGAACGCGGACCATGATAAATTCTGTCCTGTATATTCGAAAGAGTGTGCAGAAAAAGCCTGTTAAAAGCTGGGAGTGCCTAAAGCTTTATAGCCTATTTAAAGCGATTATAGCTATGTAGGAGACGAAAGTCAGAAATAAGTATAAAGATGTCGCATGGTGAAATAAAAGCCTCGTAAAATCGGTATTACGAGGTCCTAAACGATATTATAATGGCTAATCAGCAGTTACTCCATTAAAGTAACTTCAACGACTAATAATAATATTTAAAATATTATGACAAATGCAAGTGCATGAACACAGGCCACCTAAATCAATTGATATTGATACGGTGTTGAGCTAGTCTGAACATCTGAGGAAAACTCAGAGCAGTTATTAAATTAACGATATGAAATTAACGACTTCATATGAACAAATTGGGAGACACGTTGATGTATAAACCGATAAACTCAAAAGAGGCCGTAGAAGATGCAAGAAAACAACAAAAATCACCTTTATTTATATGTAATTATGATGGTTCGTTAGCTCGTAGAAATCCAGGTAAGGACTGTAACCAAACTTGGTATTCTGTTAGTAGAGACCCTAAACCATCAGATAATGCTAAACCTGCTGATATGAAACATCCATTTATAAAACATCTAATATCACTTACAGATGGACAAATGGATTTAGATCTTATGTATAAATCTTGTATGAGATTTGATATCAACGAAGATCCAGAAGTAGGTTTATATGATAGTATTACTATTAAAGATAGAGGTAAAACTATAAAGACTACAGTAGGAAGACTTATGTTAAATAAATGTATGTTATTCCCTGTAGCAAATCATCCAAAGTTTGAATTTCTTAATGAAGTTTGTAACTGGAAGAAGCTTAGTAAAATATGGCGTAAAGCTGTAAACTATGCAATGGAAGGAAGTCTTACACAAGATGATGTATTAGATCTTATAGAATCATCAAATGAGTTTGGGCTTAGATTATCTACAGTAGTAAATGCTAGTATAAATGAAGATATGATGAACCCAGACGATGAGTTTACTGAATTCAGAGATAAAACTATAGCTGCTGCTAAAAAGGTATTTGAAGAAAATGGGGATTACTCTGTTCTTGAAAAGGCTGAGAATGAAGTAGTAGAATTTGCAAAGAAACACTTTAAAGATAATGATATGGCAGAACTTTATGATTCTGCTAATAAGGCTAAATGGGGAAATGACTTTAAGAACCTTAACATTGTAATGGGAAGTATGCCAGATTTATCTGGTGGTAAACCTGTTTATATAGATAATGCATTAGTTGATGGAATTGATAAATCATTTTTACCAAATATAACAAACGTTGCCATGATAGGAGCAATGGATAGAGGTCTTAATACAGCGTATGCTGGTACAATATATAAGGACTTATCTCATGGTTTAAACCACATTCAAGGAGTTACTCATGATTGTGGAACTACTGAAGGTAAGATGTTCAAATCAGATGATGAATTTGATTATGTAAATCGTTATATAATAGAAAAAGGCGAATCTATATTAATTACTATGGACAATGTTCATAAATATGTTGGTAAAACAGTAAAAATGCGTTATCCTTTAACATGTAAAGAAAAGAATGGTCATTTCTGTAGAAAATGTCTTGGTGAATTTATGTTTAAAGCATTACAACAAGATACGATTCCAATCGGGGTTTATATCTCAGAAGTAGGTTCAAACCTACTAAACGTTCTAATGCAATCTACACACAACTTAGGTTCTAAGATGTTCCATATAAAGAATTTTAATGATTATGTATATCCAGCTGGAGCAGATCTATTTGAACATAAGATAGATCCTATTACAAAGCTTGAAAAAGTATACTGTAAAACAGATATTAAATGGATATTACCAATATCAGCAATAGAAGCTGTAGATACTTATTATAAAGTATTAGCACATGGTTCTATACTTGATGCAGGAGATGGAAAGCAACATACTATAGTATTTGGTTCGGATGTAAGTACAACACCAACTGAAATTATTAGACCTAAACCATCTGAAGGTGAAGATGAACCTTTAGATAAACACGTTATATTCTGTTATAAGAAGGGAGACTGTTTCTTAAATACAGTTAACTCTGTAAGAAGTAATATGACTGTGTATCGTATGCTTAAAGTATTCTTAGGTGGAAACTTATCTAATTTAGTTCCAGTAGAAACTCACTTAGATACATTAAAGAATAACTTCTTAGCAAACGTAGACCTTGGAGCAGCAGATTTATCTCTAGAAATACTTGTAGCAAGTTTAGCTAGAGATATTAATGATCCTAAGAAACCAGCTAGAGAAACTGGAAGTAAAAAGTATATATTTGCTTCATTATATGAACTAGCTGTAATGGGAGGAACGTTTAATGCGGTGTTTGGACCGGATGCTGGTAAAGCGTTAATGATTACATTAGCTAAATCAGAAGAAGAACAAACTAAGACAGTTTCTCCATTAGAAAAGGCTCTTAGAAGCTAGATTATAATGCGTTTAAACGGCTTTATAGGCCGTTTAACGCTTTATTTATTTAATACGATTAATTATACTACTTTATAGTATAAAACGCTGCTATTACGTTATAATAGCTTTAAAATTGATTTTAAATGGAGGTTTAAGATGCAATTAATAGAAATAAAAGTTAAAACTAGCCCTCATGGTAATGATAAGTTCTTAAGTTTTGATTTTGACTGGATATTATGGGCAATACCAACAGCTTATAAAACTATTACAATACCAAAAGGTACTTTTAACAGTAGAAGTATGAAACATTGGCAACAAGATGAAACTATACAAATTATGGATAAAAGTCAAGATGTAAAACTTATATTAAAGAATGGAGACCAAGTAACAGTAACTGGAGAATGGTTCCAATATATATCTAGAATGGCTGGACATGTTTCATATAATCCTAAATACTAGGAGGAATAAATTATGGCTTCAACTGCTAAATTAGTAGACCATCGTTTGCAAATTATGTATAGATTACTAAATAATTTAGTAGTCAAGCAAGAACATAGAGCAAATTCAGACCCTAATGAACCTATATATGCAAAAGAATTTGAGGCATATATGGCTGCATTAGAACAAGCTGATACATTATATGATTATCGTGGTACTATAACTGAAACTTTACTACGTTATCATAAACCAGATATAACAAATGTAGAAATTACTAATATTTATAGTGATTTCAAGAATTTCTATAATATATTTTCATTTCAAGAACAGTTAAACTTAATGACTGAACTTAGAAAAGATAGATTATTATCATATATAGAAGGTAATACTTATTATAGAATGTTATTAGGTGTTCCACCTTTAGGGACACCACCTGAAGAATATGTATATTATAAAGGAAATCCTGTACATACAATGAGTTATGGGGAAATACTTAAACTTAAACGTAGTGGAGCATTAGATGTTCTTATACAAGATAATCCAGATGCAGAATATCTACTATACGTTGATAAAAGAATAAATCTTATAGAAGCACGTAGAGCTAGACAGTTTGAAGTGTTATGGACACCTAAAACTGATGAGGCTAATGCTTATAGAGAAATGTATAATAAGGAAAGACGTGTATGGATGCAAACATATCATCAAACATATCTAACTGAAAGTACAGACTTTAATGAATCTATAGAACTTACTACTATAAAAATGAGAGCTATTATATATTACTTTATTAATATATACACTACTCCTCTAGGAAAGACATCTTTTACTAGAGAAGAATCTGAAGATTTATATAAGATGTACGGACTTACATTTCCACAAAATATGCCAGACTCATATAGAAATGCTACTACTTATGTATTAAACTATCTTGTAATGTATAAAGGTACAAACTATGTACTTGAATATATAGCAAGAAAGATATTCTCGGGACTTAACCTGTATAAATACTTTATAAGAAAGAGAAGAAAACCAGGTGTAATTGAAACTCCTGGTATGAAATATGATGATTTATATGATGTTGAGTTTATACTTAAACCTTTTAGAGCTATAAATCCATATGATGATATATCAAATCAAAAAGAAAAGACTTATCTTACTGAAGATGAAAAGATGAGACGTAATTTTACTAATATAGAATACGAAGACCCGTCATATCATCAAAAGGAAGATAAAGAAATGATATTAACATACGACGAAGTTAAGAAACTAGATCCTAGATGGTCTGATAGTGAAGCGTTAAAGAAACGTGTATTTGAAGAACCATTCTCTTATATAGAATCTAAATATCTAGGTATTGATAATATATTAGATCTTAATAATGTTACAATAGGATTATCAGTGGTTCATAGATATTTCTTACATCATCGTGATATTTTGAAAAATTATGAAGTAACTTATCAATCAAATGGTTATACATTCAATTTCTGGGATTTATGGGTATTTTATAATGCTATGATTACTTATAGTATGGGAAGATATCTATTAAAAGATTTTAAAGATGAAAGAATAGATCCTAGGCCTGGAGATGTAGTAGACCGTGTTGATAAAATACTAGGATTTAATACTATAAAAACACATCCGACTATAAGGATGTATTGGCTTATTGTGATGGCACAATACCCGTTTGAAACTAAACTGGAAGAATTTCCAGAAGCTGCAAATTCTGATACAGATTTCTTACAACTTATGATTAATACTGATAAGGCAGTTGGACTTGCAAAATTTGTAGACTCTGTATTAACAAAGGCTAGAAACCATATTGAAGTAAATATGATACTTGAAGTGTATAGACATGTTCGTATAATGAGTAAAGAACCAGAAGCATATAATACAGTATCTACTTTAGAAGGTCAATCTTTTGTAGAATATTTAGAAAAATATGTTCCTGATTTATATGTATTTTATGAACAACTACAAGACCAAGGCCAAGATGCAATGTTACTAGAAATAGATAACTGCACACAGTTTATGATAAGTGTTATTCAACGTTTAGATGAAACTGAAGAGTTTGCTGATTTATTAGATGTTTTATATAATATTAATATGATGTATGGTGGTATTTCTAAATACTTATTATACATATTAAAACTATTTAAAGCATGGAGAGTAGAATTTATATCAGAAGGACTACTATTAAATTATAATGAAAATTATAATTATCAAGTCAATGTAGACCAAGTAACGTATGATGTAAATATCACTCATCGTAATAGATGGAATGTTTCTCAATATGACTGGATAGAACCAGCTGCTGAGACTGACCGTGAATTATGTGAAAAACAAAGAAGTCAAGATGCTCTATATATGGTTACAAGATATGGAGATATTAAAATTAGTTAAAGGAGTAAATATATGAACGACAAACCAATATTTACATATAACTTACCAGAGGATACCCTTAAAACATGGGATGGACATATGTATAAATTAGAACAAACTCCAGATGGTGAGTGGGTTGAAGTAGACCTTGGTGCTAATAAAGTATTATTAGGAGGTTTACAAAGATTATGTGGTGCGTTATATAATATACCACCTAAGGTAAGAGTAATTACTTTTGAAGAAGATCTTGTAAGAGGAGCAGTTGATGATTTTACTTCTGCTATAACTACAGATCCTAATGCAAAAGATCAAATTATGGGTTATAATGTATGTTATGATGGGTCTCAAGGAACTGACGTTATCGCTTATCCTAGACATAAGAAAGGATATAATTTTGATAATCTAATTCCTTTTAGACTTATTCCTGAAGGGGATAATGATTATGAAGTTTATTATCGTGATTATCTACATAGTAGAAAAATACTTATAGAAGATAGCAGTGGTAATGAACACCCATATATAGCATACTATACTAAGAAAATAGATGTAGATTATGCTGTTATGACTGATGATGCAACTACTGTACCAGATAACCCAGATACAGAATTAGTTACAGACAAGGATGTTAGAGCAGTAGCTCAATTCTTAATAAATATAACTGATAAAGAGCTTGTGGAATGGTTCTCTATATTTAAGAAAGGTAAAATGGAATCAGCTGGTTTCAATGCACTTTGTACAATGATAGGAAAGCCATCTAAAATAAGACTTAATGGAAAAGAATTTGATACTATGAATGATACTGTAGTATTTAGTAGACTTAATCATATCTTAGTTCCACATGGAGTAGACGGAACAATTGCACTTAGATATAAGATGCTTCATATTTAAGGAGGTGAATTTCACCAATGCCAGATAATGAATTACAACAAATGATAGATCAAATGGTAGCCGAAAATAAAGAACGTTGGAAGAATGAATTCTTATCTATATATCCTACATATGAAAAAAGAGTAGCAGCAATTAAAGATATGCTTAAAGAATATAATGAAAACTGGAAAAAGCAATTTGAAAGTGGGAACTTTGTTAAAAATGAGTTCCCGCCTTCGTGGCTTAGTAGTGAGTCTAAATATAATTTAGATAAATTTAATAAAGAATGGCCTGATAAAATGAAGGCTGCGGCTAAAGTTAAACATATTCAATCTAGCAACTTTGATGTTAATGGATTTAGTGGTAATCCTGCAAAGAAATTTGATATTGAAGCTTGGAAAAAAGAACTGAAACGTAATAAACAGTTAGGAACCCATCCTGTTGATATATGGGAATATAAATTTAAAAAGGATTTAACTGGTTCTAAATGGAATAATCCATCTAAATATCTCCCAGGTAAAGATTTCCAATTTACTGCATATGCTAATACGCCATCTGAAGTAATAGCTGAGCAGATAAAAAAGAATTGGCTTATTGATACATTTAGTGGTAAAAATGAATGGAATAAAAACTTCGCAAAAGGTTTAACTAGTTTCTATAAAGATTTAACTAGAAATGAGAAGAATGCATGGAAGAAAGATATTCACGATGCTATAGAAAATACAAAAAGACGTGCATTAGGTGCAGTAGATGACTTACTTGGACAATTAGATCCTAGAAAATACTTTGAAAACTTTAAAGAAAATATAGGTAATGCTATATCTAATAGTATTATGGATATACGTAACCAATCCATTAATCTTATAACTACACAAGTTAATGACGTTATAGATCATTGGCAAGGTGAAGCTTCTAAATGGATTAATGGTGCTAAAGCTGAAGTATTTAATGCTGCAAATAAAGTTGGTCAAGCTGTTATAAATAGAGCCAAAGAAACATTCGGACCAGCTGCAGAACGTATAGCATCTGTTATGCCGTCTGGGTTTGCTGGTATGATATCTCCAATTACATCGATGTTTAGTCATAACTTATCTAATCTAGCAAGTTCATTAAACCTTGGAGCTATATTTGGCGGGTTTACATCACAAGGTATAGCGGATATTGCTATGGGAAGTTCTGCTCACGACAAGCATATAGCTAACAGAAAGTATAGATTACCAATGTATAAAACTTATACACCAGAGATGGACAAGGACTGGGATTTAAAGAATCCTTTAATGATGGGAGATGCTTTACGGGATGTTATTAAGATAATGGCAGAAGATAATGGATTTATCCTAGATAGAAATAAAGCTTTAATACTTAGTAGAGAATCTTTATTTATAAATAGACCTTATCTTGAATCAGAAACTTCTGGATATTATCGTTCATTCGTTTTCTTTACAAGACCAAATTGTAACTTATTTAATAACGAAAGAATAATACCAGAACTTCAAGCACACCCGGACTTTTTTGCTAGAGTAGCATCAGACCCAGACCTCTATATGGAACTTTGTAGAGATGGAGCTCTTAAATCTGTATGTTGGCGTTTATTATCTAACTATTGTGTAGAAGTTCCGACTATAAGATTATCAGAATCATCTCGTGAAGGTATAAAGAATATGCATGGTAAATCTTCACCACTTCCAGGAAATCCTGAAATATATGACCAAGTTGATATATCTATAACATTTATGGATAATAATAGAGGAGATATATCTAAATTATTATATACTTTATCTATGTATAAAGACTTGGTTGGTAAGCAAGAATGGCCAATGCGTAAAGAATATATTAAATATCGTGGATTAGATTACTTAATGACTATGTGGATTGTAGTTGTGAACGTTGACTGGGATGTAATTTCATTAGGAGTTGCTAAAAACTTAATTATTAATGAACCAGTAACTCATTTTAACCAACATAAAATAGATGGATTTAACAAGAATGACTTACTAGAAAACTTTACAGCATCATTTAAAGCTACATCATATAAACCAGATGCACCAGAATTTTATGAAACATTTAATAAGCTATTCAATTTTAACCCTAATAATATAGTAGATGTCAAGGGTTCTGATGGAATTACTCTTATGGGTAATAATAGACAAGCTCAAAACTATTCATTTGATGATGGTAAAATAAAAAGAGAACAACTTATTAAAAATGACTTTACTCCAATAGGAGCATTTCCATTGAAGGGAACATCTGAAATGGTTGCATTAAATCCTGGATTCTATAGACTAGCACCTTTAACAAAGGCAGTCGTAGATGGTAAGAAAATTCCAGATAGACGTCCTAGAATAAAATTCGGGTTTAGTTGGTGATGCTTTATGAATAAATTACAAATTATAGAAGATAAAAATCGTAAGTGGAAACGTTTTAAGTATGCTAATATAGGATGTATTAATGATAATGTAATGTATACTTTTGAAAAAGTGTATGAAATAGTTACCAAACACATTAAAAATGTAGTAATATCAGCTAACTCAAGATTTACAAATGAAAATCTTCCATCTGAATATGTAGGAACAGACCCTGCATCTGTAAGAATTAAGGATTCTCCAAGAGAAATGCTTGATAATAGAATACTTCCACGTATTGTATTTAATCATAGTTTTGACCCATTAGCTAATTTACGTGTAGATATGCCTAATAACCAAGATTTTAATAGAGTTAATGCTGGATTACTTGATTGTATACTTGCAGTTAAGGAGAAATCTATAGAAAATAAAGAATGTAAACCATATTATTATATGAGAGACGTTGATTTAGTTCTTATAGGTTCTCCTAGATATACAATGCATACAATATATGCATCTGTACTTGTAAATGAAAGAATACAAGCTCAGGAGTTAGCTCAACAGTTTACATATATGTTTCCAATGAATAAAGTTAAACCTTTATATATGAGTGAGGAAACTATTACTCTTGGTAGTCAACCAGATATAAGAAAATATACGTTAGAAACTTCACTTCCAGATAACTTACTAAAGTTACTTAAAACTACATTTGGAATATCAGATACTGGAACAACAGGAGACTTACAGTTACTTAAAATATTACAAAAACATTCTAGAGAAGAAGTTGACTATATAATTGACGGTTCTAATAGAAAGCGTGCATTTGCTGTTAAATTTCCATTTATACCTACTATAACTCCAGTTAGTATAGATTTAGGTGAACGTGAGATAAATAATGTTATGACTTATGGTGTTAAAATGGAATTCCAAGTAGATTATATAGAATATCCAGTATACTCTTTATCTGCTTCTTTTAGTAAACTCAATACTGAATCTTATAAGAATGCTGAAACTAAGGAGTATAATGAAGGAATGATGGCTAAAGTTGAAGTTCCAGTTGCAGTATTTACTGAAACATTATGTGATCTTACTATAATAGATAAAATGAAGGTTACATATGGTAAAGAAGATATATTTGGAGAAGAAGGCCATAAATATGGTGAACTTAATATTTTAGACTTAATTCCAGATGAAAAGGTCTTTAATTATATAAGAAATATGAGAGTCTGTCTTGACCCAAATGAATATAATAAATATTTCATGATAGAATGTCAACGTGGAGAACGTAATAGATATAAGGGTGATATCCCAACTGTAGGAAACGAAAAGGATTTTATTATAGATTATGACGAGTTTGTTATCAATGATGCTAAGGCAAAAGAGGGTAACAAGGTCTATGTCGCAATTTATGTAAATAAAAAACATTTTACAGATTGGTGTGAAAAGAATGGATATTCTAGTCAAACTAATCTTTCAGCGTACAATTAGGAGGAAATATATGTCTTTTTATAAATTTGAAAACTCAATACCTAATATAGATGTGTTAGTGGATATAATTGGTAGACATGAAGGTTTTAGAGAGAAAAAGTATAAAGATACTAAAGGAATCTGGACTATAGGGTATGGATTTAATATGGAATCTAAAACATTCCCTGATGAATTAGTTAAAAAATGGGAAAAGAATGGAATTACTAAAGCTGAAGCTGATACAATCTTAAAGGAACATATAGAATCTATAATTAAAGCACTTAGAAAAATGCAACCATGGGTATTTCAATTAAGTACAGCTAGACAAGCTGCAATTATAGATTTAACATTTAATATGGGTCCTGGATGGTTTAGTATGTTTTCTAATACAATATTATTAATAAAATCTGGTAGATTTAAATCTGCTGGAACAGCTTTATTAAACTCTAGGTACGCAAAACAAGTCGGACTTAGAGCAAGAGAAAATGCATATGCTCTAGTAAATGACACTTATCCTGTACCATTTACAGAACATAGCATAACAGTATAGGAGGATTCCTATGAATGATAAAATTAAAGATAGACGTCGTTTTAGAACGATGTTGAACTCTGAAGATAAAAGAGAAATGAATGAGTTGATTGTAAATGAACTCGCAAGAAATGGTATTAAAGCCGATGAAATACCATTAATGAGCCCTGCTAGTATGATATTAGCAGGGTTTAATACTTTATTTGACTCTGTAAGTTCTGCTATACAATATGTAGCTAGAGAGTCAAACCTTATACATGCAGAGTATCCGTCTTCATTATTTAACCAGTTAGCACAACATACAAATGAAGTTGTAATAGCTAGACCATCAAGAATATGGTTATTTGTTCGTATTCCAGTTGAAGATATTAAAAGATATGGTAAGCATGTACAAGATAATACATGGCAAATTGAATTTGATGATATAAATAACTGTATAATAGATGGGCTTACATTTATGCCAGTCATTCCAAAATTTTATGTAAGAGTTACTTTCTTACCAGAAAGAAAACTATATCGTGTATTTTATGATTATCAAGGTAAAAAGATAAACGTATTAGTACAAAATATATTTATTAATGGTCAAGAAACACTTGGATTTAAAGCAGAATTTAAGCAAGTAACAATAGAAAAATTTACAAAGCAATTTGATGATGAACAACTTGCTAAATTCTTAATAACTACTGAATATCCAATATCAGATTTTGATATTTATTATAGAGCAAATAGTGCTGCACAACCTGTAAAGATTAATAAAAGATTATTCTATACTCGTGGTAGCGGTGACTATATGGAGTATAAGATTCTAGGTAATAATAGTATAGCACTTATTCATAAGTATGTACAAGGTGGATTTAAACCAGCTAGAGGTTCATTCTTAGAAATAGTATGTTATACTACTACTGGACGTGATGTTGAATATAAATTGGCTGCAGTTAGAGAGAAATTTACCCAAGCTACGGCTAGAGTAGAGTATGAACCTGTTGGTAAACGTGTTTATAAGAGTTCTGGTGGAAGTCTTGCTGAGACATCTGTTGAATATTTACGTAATAAGGTTATTCAACTTCGTGGTGCTAGACGTAGAATTGATACAGAAAGTGACCTTGGAACATTCTTACTTAACTATGACGGAGAGTCAACTTTCCATCCAAGACTTACCCATAATGATATAGCATCTCGTATATTTAGTATATATACAGTATTATCATTTGGTAACTCACTAAATGGTATTAAACGTGTATTTACTATACCTACAAATACTGGTAACGTTCGTGCTAAATATGATGATATGAGACATAAGGTTATAGATGGATTTGATTATTATAGCTTTAACTATAATAATATAATAAAATCTACTCAATCTCGTCGTTCTGATAACTTTGTATTGGATAAAACTATTAAACCTGGTAAAGAACCAACAGTTCCAGAAAAGCTAGACCCTAAAGATCCTTTAAATAACTTATATACATACTATTATGTAGCTCCATTTGTTATAGATTATGATAAATATAATAATATGGCCCGTGTATATATGGGTGCTCAATATGATGAAACTTATCTTACATTCCAAACATTTGAGGAATTTAATCCAAGTATTCCTGTAAGATTTGTCAATACATCAGTTAGAGTAAACGACCATTTAGTATTTGATAGAACTAAAACATCTCAACACTTTAGTTTGAATACTGAAGTTAGATTTGAATCTAGTAATTGGAAGTTTGACCACGGTAAAACATTCCAAGCATATATAGAATTACAAGCACAAGATAAAACTATTCATAGAATTCCATGTCATACTGCAACAGATATGGGTAATAATATATGGGATCTTGAATTTAAATTAAAAACTGATAAATATGTATTTAATAAATGGTGTGAATTTAGTTGGGTAGATGATGACACTGCTCATACTGTTAAAACTGCATCATTTAATATAAGACATAAAGTAAAAGTTATATGTATGATTAAAGAAGAAGCTGATCCTGTTTCGTCTTATAAATCTGTATCAGAATTCCAAGGAGAAATAGAATTCTTTAAAGATGTAACTAAAGATATGTTTACTCAAACAGACCAACATACTCAAGATGGAGTAATGTTTATGAGTTTACCTTTAGTTAAATCTGATTTCTATATCAAATCTGGAAACCAAAAGCAAATAACTGAAGAGGTTAAGAAGATTGTTACATTCTTAGATCATGCCGTGTATGATTTACTTGATGAATATAGTAGTAGATCAAATGATGTTCATGATATACAAGAAACTAACCTAAGAGTTGCTATTAAATTTGCTAAAACTTATGGATTAAGTAAGTTCTTAGATGTTGGTGAAGTTAATAAGATACTTGTACATAATCTACAGATGAGACCTAAACTACTTATACGTAAACTCGACCCTGACTTTGATGAAGCTGCAATCGCATCTGAATTAAATCAATCTCTAATAAAACACGACTATTACATGGAAGATTTACATATGTCTTCACTTGTATACTCTGTATTAGATAAGGCGGGAGACGCTGTATCACGTATACAATTTATCAACTTTGATAATTATCCTGATAACTATCATATGATAATGCGTAATGACCAGACTCCTGATAACCTAGACCCACCAGAAGTAGTTTCATTAGAACCTGTTTATGATGAAGTGTCTGATACATATAAATTTAATATTAAATTTACATATATTTAAAATAAAAGGAGGAAACATTTATGATGAAAGCCATATTTATAGATAACTATAAAGCACATGCTGTTATAGAATCTAGAATAGAATCTTTCGCAGATTGGGAAATACATGGTAGACTTGGTGATGGGATAATATCTCCTGTTACTGTTATCAAAAGTCCAGATGATAGGTCTGTGCTATTAACATATGATAGAAACTCAGAATCTACTAATGTTAAAAATGCTATGGAATCTCAATTTGATGATGAAAGAGCTGGTTTATGGTTTGGTGATATGCTTAATAAAGATAACCTTGAAGTGTTTAAAGACATGGGTGGGGGAACTGTATTATATGCCGACCAAGCTAAAGGATCTGCTAAAACTATGGATTTATTCTTACAAAAGATGCATTCATTAGGAAAACTAGACCATGCTTCATTAGATGCATTAAAACCAATGCTTACTACAGAGCAATATAATTCATATGAAAGCATTATACCTACATATGATGATATAGAAAGAAGAAAAGCAGAAGCTAAAGCAAATAGTGAGTTTGCTACATCTGTATACACTGTAGATGAAAATGGTAATGAGTTACCAACTGCTAAGATAGCAACTGAAGATATAGAACCAGAAGCTACTGAATATAATGGAGAAGATGCATTTAATAATGGTTTAAATGCTGAATCTGGTGTAGACCCTGAAGTAGTAGACTTCAATCCAGAAATATTAGGAGAAGATACACTATCTGAAGAACCAGAAGTTCCAGTTGATAATGAAAATCCTGAGGTATTACCTGGGGATGAAGAAAACCTAGATAATATTGAACCAGGTGATGAGTATAACTTACAACCTGAAGGGTTAAGAGAAGGATTTGATGGAGAAAATGCTGAATTTCCAGAAGATGTACCAGAAATAAATCCTAACTTTGAAAAAACATCAAATGATGAAATGAATGAATACAATACTACTGAAGAACCAGTAGAAGAACCTAAAATCGCAGTTACAGAAGTTAATGGAACAGCAGTTTTAGAACCAAAATATCAAAATATACTAGATGGAATTAATTCATATTTAGAAAAATATGACATGACTATAGATCAATTCATGGAATCTGTATTTAAATTAAAATTCTTATTAAATCAAATAGCTGGTGGAAAGGTTCCAGAAGAAACTACTTCTGCTGATATGGCACAAGAACCTGAAAACTTAGATGAAAGTACTGACACTGCTGCAAATGTTACAACTGAAAACCCAGAAGAACCAGCTGGAACTGAGATGAATGGAGCTACTTCAAATCCAATCCAAAGTTTACTAACTGCAGTTGCTGATGAAATGAAAAATCCAGATAATCAAACTGAAGAAGATGTAGTACCAGTTGATAATACCGATAGTGTAGAAAATACAGATGAAGTAGAAAATGCAGATAGTCAAGTAGCTGAAACTATAACTACTGAATCTATTAATCCTGAAACTGATTTAATTAATCAAATGATGAAGATAAGTAATAATGATACAGAATTCTTTAATAATATGATTCAATATAAAGAAAGACTTTCAAATGAAACTATAAATGAATTAGTTTCTACAAAAATGTATGATAAAATACTTACAGGAATGACTGTATATAATATGATTAATGTTCGTGAAGAAAGAGCAAGAAAGTTAGGTCTAGTATAATTACATATAATAAGGTAGAATATACAAACAGTATATTAATAATAAAATTTAGGAGGAAACAAAAATGGAAGAAAAGAAAGAAGTATGGATCACATCGGTGAATACAACAGACGTACAAACTCAAGACAAGCACAGAGTAGCAATGTATATGAAAGGTTTTGATGTAGTAATGCACTTTGATAGACTTGAAGAAGTTCAAGGTAAAAAGACTTATGTTAATAAAGCTACATTAAACATTAATAATTTAAATAACTCTGGTTTTGATAACTTTTTTGGTATTTGTGTAGCTAAGATTGGAGCAGCTAGATTTGATGATCAAGAAACTAGATATTCTGAAGTTGTTAAAATACACTTCGATGGAGCAAATGATTGTAGAGTAATTAGATTTACTTATTCTATAGCACCAGGTCAAAAATCTGATTATAAAAGAGCTAGACTTGCTAGTTTAAAGATTTATCAATTTGCAAATTATCAAGAAGCAAAACCATTTATGGTAAGACAACCAAATGGTTCTTATGACCAACTTCCAGAAACTAATTGTGTTTATACATTAAATCTTAGATTAATGCCTAGCATAAATACAACTGGTAATGGAGGAAGAAACTTATCTGAAGGAGAAGGTTTCTTACAAAGCGTACATACAATGCTAAATAATATCCAATCTGCAATTATGTATACAAGAGTTATTAACCATATAACATCAGAAGATAGTGCTTATGCTGCACAAAATCAAGCTTATCATACAGCTGTTAATAATGTTGCCCAAGCTGCAACACAAACTGCAGAAGCAACTGGAACAAATATCAACCATGCAGCTGAAGATAATTTAGATGAATATCCGTACTAGGAGGAATTAGATGGCGGGATTATTTGGAGGAAGCTCTCCAGAACTTGTAAAGAAATGGAACTTGTCTTCATTTGTAGCTGAAGATAGTCCAAGAATACAAACTGGTACAAGTATTGCATCTGGTCTACCTGAAATTAAGTTATCTGATCTTAATAAGAATATTAAACAGATTAACCTTAATATGAGTAAGCTAAGTATGGAATATGATAAACTATTTAGAAAATTTGGTTTTAAGTCTGCAGATTTAAAGAAGTATATTAAAGTACTTCTAGAAAGAGATGATATTGGGGAGACACTATCAGCACTTGAAAATTCAGACATAAATATACTTATAAACCAAATGAGAATAATAGAAAATAAATCTAAACTGGAATCTGAAAGATTTAAACAGATTAGAGATGAAAAGAAACTACAACTTGATATACTTAAAGCTAGTGGTGCTGCAGTTGATAATTCTGGTACACAAGTAAATGTACAACAAAACAGTCCAATTGCAGTTGCATCTATGGCTGGTAGAAATATCGCTCCTGGAACTATTGATTTAGGAGCTATTTCTAATGTACCAGTTATAGAACATCAAAGTACTACAGCTAATATACAAGTTCCTACAGAAACTCCGAAGGAAAAAGAGACTGTAGAAGCTGTAAGTAGTGAGCCTATCCCAGCTAACTTTGTATCTAATAATTTACAATATGAAGCAAATAAATTAGACAAGGGAGCTGATAGCTCAAACCCCACTAGTCCAGCTAAGTCTACGCTAGACGTTATGAAAAGTATTGTAGTTGCATCAGATAACTTTGATGGAAGTACAACAATGGCAGACGTTCATAAGAATTCTGTAGATATTATGATGGAACGTATGAAAAATAAAGATAGTATGTTATCACATAATACAAATCTATTAGGTCATAATCTTAATACTAGCTTAGCTGGTTTAAAAATGAAAAAGACTCCACATACTCGTATATTATATGTAAATGTGGATGATGGAACATTTTATGAAAAAGGTTTCTATTTAAATCAAGATGGAAGTATCGGGCCAGAACTTCCACCTGATAACTTTATACCAAGATCAGTTACTCATTTAGGTGAACTAGAATTTGATACTGTTAATCGTGAAGTTACAACTTATTATGAAGATACTGCTATTCCGTATAGACTGGTAACAACATCATCTGGAATGGGAGAATTCTATAATAATGAATGGAATGATAATAAGACAAATAAATACAGAATACCTGAAGATGTACTAGTGGTTTTGAGAGCTCAAGCAAATGCATAAAATACGGGGGCGAAAGCTCCCGTTTATGTACCGCTAAATATTGGAGGATAAAAGATGGTGAATCAACTTAATAATTTTATTAATAACTTGAATAACACAACATTAACAGCTTCTGAAGATATACTTAGATATATAAATATGCCTAATATTAGGGATGATGAGAAACTTGCTAATTATATGACGATGTTAAAAGGGTTTAAAGAGATGGTAACTAATCAATTTAACATACTATATCAGAATAATCAATCTTCACAATATTCTGATATATCGTATGACTTATGTTCTAGTACATTTCTTAAGCTACTAACATTTATGTTTGGACATGGAGGTATCTTATATCACCGTATATTTAATAATCATACTGAATTTGCCTATCCAAAATCAGAAATTGAAGAGTACGGAGCTACAAATTTAATAATATTATGGAGAGATCTTTTTACATTTAAGTGGAATACTTATACAAAAAATGATGATGCGTATCGTTCTTTTATTGATATTCAATTTATATTGGATAATACATACCAGGCGTTATTAACTGCTGTAAATAGTGCAGATGTTGATAGATTAGATGTATATAATCAATCTATGTATAGTGTGAGAGGAAATGTGTTAAATATGTTTGTATCCAATTTTAATCAGAATGTATTAAGTAGTTTTATTAATCAAGATGACTATTATACTATATATAATGAACTAGATAATACTGATTTAATCGGGATGCTTACAGATTATGCTATACATAAATCATTTATAAATTATGAAACATCAATACCATTTATTTATTCTATTGTAATAAATGAAACTTATATTCATTATATTATTAGAGATTATTTATATTATAATATAGTCGGGTTATTTGAATTATTATTTACAACAGTAGACAACTACCAATATATAGAAACATCAATCATTGCACAAGGAATTCGTATGATTATTGATAAAATAGGAGGTATTTAGATGAAATCAGTAGAACTTATTAATAACCTTATAAAATATATCATTGATAATTCTAAACTTCCAGATTATAGTGATATTGATACTATTACTAGACATATGAATTATGATTTGATAGATATAGAATTTGATGATAATGAATTATGGGATGCAATTGGTACACTATGTAATACATTAATTGCTAAAAAGATACCTGTATTCACTAATTATAAGTTCCATAGAATGTTTTCATATATTAGTTTATACAATAGAACTGACGAAAGAATCCAGGACCCATTTATATCTATAATCAATAATGAATTATATAATGTTGCTAGATACATAGAAGATGTATCAAAGCTAATTAATGATGAATTTGATAAATACTCATCATCAATATCAGATTGTGACGAAACTTACCTATATAATCATTTTCCTAATGCATTTAAATATATAACTTGGGAAGAAATAACTAATGATTATGTATCACTAGTATATACAGATATCTATAAATCATCGGTTCATATATTTGATTTATTAACAGAATTACACACACTTTCTTCTACTTTATACAATATATTTTCACAAGATATTTTTAGACAAATAGCTGTCAATATAATTAATGTGATTTTATATGATAAAGTACCTGTATTGTCTATTTAAACGCGTTTATAAGGCATTTTAAGACGTTTTAACTTATATTGTGATTAATTTATCCAACGTTTGTTAAAACGTTAAATTATGCCGTTTAAATGGATATAAATTGGTATTAAAAAGTAGAAAGGAATGATCAAAATATGTATGATAATAAGATTGGAAATATTAATGATTACTTTGGCGATGTTAAATATATGCTCGCCATGGTACGGAGTAGAAGATATCATTATGACTTGGAATTAGCTTCTAAAATATATAATTCTATACTACAATCTTTGATTGGTATATTAGAATATATTGAAAAAACTAATCCAAATGAATTATATATAGTTAGAAATGAAATGGATAATTTAGATATAGTGTTGGATATTTTAGAACTTATCGTAGCTAGTCCAATACAAAATGTATTAGTATACGATAAGTTAGGAATGGTACAAAATGTGACAAAATTAATTGCAAATATAGATAAAATAAATCCAGAAGAAAAGCAATATATTGATTCTAGATTAAACACATTATATAATTGGAAATTATGGGATAATAAATTAAAAAGAGATTTCTGTATATTATTTATAGCAAGTGTGTATATGAGTGAAGATTTAAATTGCTTTGATGCTTATATACTTATTTATAATGCAACACTAGAAAAAATATTTAAAGACTTCTATATAGATATACCAGTTATGAACATTAGAACAATGCGTGGAAATTTAAATGTTGAAAATGTTATAAATGAAATATGGTATTTAGCAAGTCAACACCAATGGAACCCTAGAAATCCTAGTAATCATAAGAAATTCTATGAATTTGGTGCATTTGATCTTTGGAATAACTATAAAGCTCATTTAATGGATTTCTATGATGGTTTAGCTAGTGTAGCTATGGAAATTATAGATGAAGTGATGATATTAATTGGACCTACTATTAGTAATATTTTAATAGCTTATATTAAAATTAAAATGGCAATATTTGAAGACTATGTTTATAGTGAATATGGAGCAAATCCGTCTTTAGGTGAAATAGAAATTAGAACAGTGTGAAGGTGATATGATGAATAATTATGGATATGCTAGCAATTTTATAATGGGACAGGTTAAAAGATTAAATTCATATAACTATAAATATGATGATAGTTTATATAATTTAATAAATAGAGACCCAGAATATGTTATAAAAACTTTAGTTTATACGGCAACTGGATATTTTGGACCACAAGCAAAATATGAAGCTATTATGTGTATGTTGGATGGGCCTAGATTCTTTCCAAGTCATATTTATATTCCAGTTCGTAAAGCAATTAGTGACAATTTTATGTATATTGTAGATAATGATTTCTATAATATATTTTGTAATAATCTAAATAATATAATTCATCCTGGAGTAGATGATGTAGATAAAATGCTAGCTAGTATGAATTTTGATAATTCTTATAATGCATATGATGCGACTGCACTTGAGACTACTAAGTTTATTCTAGGATTTTTACGTAGTATTCACTACGATTTAATGCAAATATATACATCGAAATTTATAATAGATGACGATATTTTAATAAATTATATATTTGAAGATCTATATTATGAAACTTCTGATGTTACATTACAAGAACATCAATTAGACCCAATACAGTATATAGAATTTAGTACAATATTGATAAATGTTGTAACTAGTGATGACCAAGATGTTCATAGATGTATAGAATCTGCTATTCAAACCCATTTGGGCGCTATATATGAAAAACATTCGGGTATATCATTCTATAATGAACCATTCCGTAATTTAATTGAGTATAAAGTATTCCAATTTATGATAGATTTAATATATGATTTATTTGAAAATGTAATGGAATATCTTATGATAACACCAAATTTACAAGAAATTCCGATGGTATATTTTGAACAACATAAACTTAATGTCGGAAAAGCATTAAGAATTTTAACATTACCAATAACTGAAACAGGAGTGTACCATGTTATGTAGAAGTTTATTTCCTACTGGATATAATCTAGTAGACCATGACCCAGATTTATTTTTACTACACTGTCATTATTATAAGCAGATAGATACACTATTTGTATTATATAAACGTTACAGTAACGGTGAGAAGATATTAAGAAAGATTAAAAACCCTAAAGTTCCAGTGTTTGTATCTAGTAGACATAGGGATAAACATCAAGAGTTTATTCAAATAAATGAAACTCGTAGATATATGGTATCGTATGCTAATAAAGAAGCTGAAATGATACCAAATTTATTTCAAGCTAAGATTATAAGATATCAGGATAAATTTACAAGACAATGGGTAGAAAAAGTTATATATCCAAATGTAGAACCAGGTGCAGTTTCTCTGCACCCTGATGTCTTTTTCTTTGATTATCCTATAGAACATGTAGTATATTTAGAATATACGCTATCTAGATATGAACAGCAAGGGTCTGAACTATTTGAAAATGTTCCAATTCCAGAATTAAACGTCTGTGCATTCGACATAGAAACTCATAGAGACGAATACGGAGATTGGAATATAAATACTAATACCTTTGTAAACCCTGGAACACATAAAGCTTATATAGATATAGTAAAACATCCAGAGTTTAATAGATATGATGAACTAGTTAATAATAAAGAGCAATATTATAAAGATGTTAAAGATACACTATATGAAATGATAGAAAGTTGTAGTTTATCTGGAAAATCTAAAGACTTCGTTCAAAAGTTAGCTAGAGAATTTGTGGATAAGCTTACAATAGAATTAAATGCATTTGATAATGAAGCCGAGATGATTAAAGCTACTTGTAGACGTATGTTTACTGATAATCAACCAGATATATTAACAGCGTTTAACGCACCATTCGACGTTGGAACTTTCCAAGACAGAATAAATGCATTAGGTTTACCAGCTGGAACATTTAACCAACATGGAATTGGTTATGATGATGTTAAACCACCATTTGATGTACAATCTAGAGTAGAGAGCGACCCAGAACGTTCATTTCGTGGAGACGACTATAATCCTACTAAGCGTGTAGTATATATGAATAATATATCACATACAATGATAGCTGATAGTCAGACTACATTTTTTAGTAACCGTTCTACTCAAACATTTAGTAACTATAAACTTGATACAGTTGCTCAAATTATATTAGGATTTGGTAAATATGATTATACACATATTACTACATCAATTCTTAATCTAGCTAGAGCAGACTTCTATTATCACAGTATATATGCGATAATTGACTCTATTCTATTAGCACTTCTAGATTTAGTAACTGGTGATTTTGAATCTAAACTTATATATTGTATGAGTTGTAAGGTTAATATAGAGGAATCTCCTCGTAATAACTCGGCTATAACTCGTGGAATATTTGCAGACTGTGTAATTAGAGGAGATATTCCTGGTAATAATATTAATAAAATATGTTTCCAAAAAACTAATGAAGAGCTTCAAAAGTTAGAAAAGCTTCTTAACTTAGATTATTTATGTAAAACCAAGTATGCAGTAACACATAAAGGTAACTATGGTGGAGGAATTGTTCTTAAACCTGGTCTTTATAACTATGATTTTACTCCTTATATGGACCAGTATGGAATTCTTAGTGGTGAGGCTAATGTGCAAAACTTTAGAAGAGTTTTAAATGCAATATATTTAGACTTTAAATCTCATTACCCAACTCAAACTGTGGTATGTAACTTGTCTAAAGATACATTACTTGGTAATATTAGCAAGATTATTGATAGTGATGGTAATACTCTAATGCAAGCAGACAGAGACGCTCCATCATTTAATGACTTTATTCATAAGCATCTGGGTTCTGTTAACTTAGCAACATTATCTAGAGATACTATATCATTTGGTTCTATGTGTTGTAATTTACCATCAATAAATGATCTTATACAAACTGTAGTAAAGTTTGATAGTGAACCTAAATTTACTAAAGTAGAACCATTTGTAATGGAACTTCCTAAATGCACGCCGAAGCAATCTCGTATAATTTCAGTATTATCTTCTATTAATACTTATAATTATAAGAATCATATAGGGTCGCAATCCGACAAGGACAGTGAAGATGAAGATGATATTATAAATGTGGATACTAAATATTTCTATTTAACTAATGGAGAATTATCATTTAATGGTACATATGTTAAATATGAGTATCCAAATTATGATATTTACAATATGCTTACTGGTAATGATAGTACTATGGAATATTATGGTGTAATGAATAAAGGAACTATTACTATTAATAATGGTAAATTGAATCCTATTAGAAATAGACCGTTTGATTTATCTGATTGTGAAATGCACAATATAGAAGAAGTTGATTGGGAAGACATGTATGAAAATGATGTATCTACTATAAGAAGTACAATATTTGGAGGAATAACTACTTATATAAATAAATACTGTTTCTATTTTCCTTGGAATGTATATAAGAAACAGCTGATTCAAAAAGGGCTGAACCAAAAAATATTAGTAAGCACGCCTTCTTATAAGATTAAGAAATTCAAGGATACTGCAGTAATAGGTCTTTATTATTCTATTCTTGGAGAAGATGATTTAATAATCAATATAGAACAACAGATGCAAGTTGTTCTAGTTGATTAAAAACAAGTGATTTGTACATCTTAAACACCCTTCGGGGTGTTTTTTTTGTTAATTTCATAAAGGAGGAATAATAATGGCTGATGATAAATTAAATACGTTTAAAATGGCTAACGATTTAGCTATGCCAGAAGTAGTTCAAGCTATAAAAGATAATGAAGATGCAACAACTAAGAAAAAAGAAAAATCTTCTTTAGAGAAAATAGTTGATAAGAATAAGAAAAAGATAGAAGAAATACATGCAGATGTAACACAACAACGTGAGGAAATCTTAAAGCTATCTTCTGGTATAATGAACCAGTTAGATCCTCAAAATCTTATAATAAATGACGTATCGTCTGGAGTTAAGTTATCTAGCTCTATAATGAGTATATCAGGTGATACTAAAAAGAACCAGGCTATAGATAGAACTATTAATGAAGCTGTTGCTTATAAGAGTAGTAAAATAAGTTTATTTAATACTACTGGTTTATATTATAAAATGCAACAAGCAAATTACAACCAATTCTTATTAGAAAATCTACCAGTATTAGAGCAATCTATAGAATTATTTATAGATGATGTAAATAATGGATCTTTTAGAGGAAATGACTTTGAAAAAGATTCTAAATTTAAGTTCTATAAAAAAGGTATAGAAGTAACTGATAACTCTGAAAGAGAAAAACTTATAGAATTATTAGTTCCTTCTGATTATAGTAATATAGCAATTGATGAAAAATCTTTCTTTGATATTGATAATCAGTCAGATAAAACTGCATGGGGTCAAGGATACTCATTAACTCATGTAATATCAAATCAAGATGTGGCAAAAGAACTTTATGTAAAATATATACTGAAGAAAAAGAAAGCTCAAGATTTGAAAAATAAGAAAATTGAAAGAAAAATGATTATGAATGCTAGTGAAAGCTTTTTCTCTAATGAAGAATTTAGAAAGATATTAAAGAATAATCGTATTAAATACAATTATACAAAGGGTAACTGGTATATTATAGATAATCCAGATAAAAAACGTATAGATAAAGCCCTTAAAGAATCAATGGAAGGTCTTACTACTAATGATTATCGTATATTAGATTATTATGTAGAAGACGGTATATATAAACAATGGACACCGCATATGGATACAGAATTAAAATCTGCAGATGAAAGTTTCTTAGATTTCGTATCTAGATGGAATAATAATGAAATCAATAGTGTATATGTAACTGATACTGAAAATGGTAAGGCTAAATTCTTTAACTTAGTAGGTAATGGAATACCTTTCTCTGCAATGGCTAACGTTGTTGATGAAATTAATGAGATATTTAAAACTGAAAAAGAAGAAGTATTACTAGAATCTGTGTCTGATAATGTATTAAATTCTATAGAATCTCATAATTTCTCATTTGAAGATATCTATAATTCACCTATTGATAGATGTAGTAATGGCATTTTAAAGAATGCATTTGAATCTATTATTAATGATTTTAATTATGAGATTGCAATGGAAGATGTAATAACAGTTGACTCTAGGCCACCGCTAGCTCCACAAGAATTAAATGGTAGTGACCCTACACAAGCTACTATAGTTTCTGATGAAAAGAACCCTGAGACAGGTGTTAATAAAGAAGTTGAAGAAAAGATTAAAGAAACTAATAGAACTTATAGTAAACTTGATAGAATGTTTAGTTCTATTAAAGGTGAGTCAATCGAATATCTTGAAAATAATAGATTAGTACCAGTTATAACAGGTAATAGACTTATAGGTACATTCTATAATGAATATACACACCAAGATATACAACATTATATAGGACTTAGAAGTTTTATAGGAAATCCACAATCATTCCAACAAAATGGAGAACTTGTAGATATATTAGAAGACCAACAAGAAGAAACAGTTGGACGTATGATATTTGGAGATGTTGTTAAACCTATACTTGAAAAGAATATAGATGTTAAATTCTTAAAGAATAATGAGGAATTATTATATACTTTAAAGAAACTTATTGAAGAAAATGAAGTTTCTAATAGTATGAGTATTAATGAATTAGCTCAAAATAATATGTACAATTTATCACGTATTATATATATTCCAGCTAAAGATTTAATATTTAAACGTAATGGTATATCAGGGCTAGGAAAATCTAAATTAGATCAAGCATCTGTTCCAGCAACTGCTGCTATATTAGCAAATGAGTGTCAACTTGCATGGTATATTACTGCATCTGGAGGTTATTCTCTTGTTAGAATAGCTAAAGGACTTAATGATAATAAATCTGAATATATGCAAGGAAGCTTAATGGATAGATTCTATAGTCTTGGTATGGACAGAATTAAACTTCGTGATGTTAGTAAAAATAACTTTGAGCTTGGACATAAGTTTATAGTAATAGAATCTGAATCTGACCAAATAATGCCATTAGAATTAAATCCTATTAATCCACCTGAATTCTCTGTACCACCTGAAGTTATAAGACAATGGATAGAACAAGCAGGAGATATAGTTGGATACAACCCAGCAGTATTTTCATCACAAGATGGTCAAGTAGAACTTGCTACAAAGTTACATGAGATAAATAACAGTAAAATGATTCAAATTCAAAAGTTTAGAGAATTTAAAACTCGTCCGTCTTCACAACTTGCTACAATATTAGTAAGACTTCGTGGTGGAGAAACATATAAAGATTATACAGTAGAATGGATACCGCCTTCTATAGAAAAACCAAATCAAATAAGTCAAGCTAACGCTATTAAAGATAAAACTGATGCTTTCTTAGCTTATTTAGATCTTATGGATAAGCTACATGAAAAAGATAAGAACTGGGACCAAGACGTACAACGTGCGTTTAAAGACTTACTTCTTAAGAAAGTAGCAGGAGATGATAGTATTATAGCTGGATTTGATGATATGCTTGAAGAAGCAGTATCTATTGCAAATGTACAAGCTGCTAAAACTGCTAGAGAAACTTCGTCAGGTACAAAGAAAAAAGCTAAGAAAAAAGAAGAGGATGAAGAAGATACAGGAGATGAGGAATAATGTCTAGAGCTAAAAAGTTTGCAAAATTTTTAACTATGGTGTCACTAATAGCTTTACTATTTGGATTAGCTATAGCTATACCAAAAGTAACTAAAAAGAGATATAGAACAGTTATTTCTAATTTTATGGATGAAGATGATGTAGAAAATGCTATACATGTATTTTATACAGTAAGAGATAATCTTAATATAGATGGAAAAGTTACTGCAAAGATTAAGAAAAGAACTGACATATCTCTTATATCTGAATATATAGGAGAGAAAAATCTGATAGACCAAAGATATACTGTTTATAGATATCTAGTTCAAGTTGATGTAAATGATAATATCATCGTCGATGAAAAACAGTTCCAATCAATTAAAATCGGAGATAATGTTAAATTTCAAAGAGATGATGACAGAGAAATATTGTATATAAATGACGTTTTATATTCTAATGAAAAAGAATAACAAAAAATAATGTGAAGAGTTCTTTATACACTGCTCTTCAAAAGTGTTGTGGTTATAAATTATCATGCTAATTTATTAACACGTTGTTTTTGAAGTTATTTAGATTTCTTTTAACCTCATTTAATTTACTATTGACGAAATTCAAAGATGATATATCGTCTTTAGTTATATCAAATTCGGTATTTATTTGTCTATATAACTCTGATAGATAACAACGTAAATTAATATTATGCTGATAATAGTCATAGTTACAAGATTTAATATCTTGTTCACTAAAACAATTTATCATGTCATGATAATACTGAACATTGTGAATCATCGCATTCACCTGTCTTGGATATACGAAGTTTTAATACTATAGTCTGAATATAATATTACATATATCTATCTTAGTATATGTAATCGTCGATTTAATAAATCGACATTCCTTCGTATATTCTTGGAAACTTAAATAATTTACCCCATTTAGGCTAAAAACCTAGGTGGGGTAGGCTATTTATGTACCGTTTTAATATCCTCGATTTCGAACAATTACCTGTCAAAACAATAATTATTTTAAGTAAAGAGAGGTGATAAGTGTGGCTAAAGATGATAATAAAGAGTATCAACGTGAATTAAAAGCTTATAATGCTCAAGTAAATAAAGCAGAAGCTAAGGAGTCTGAAGGAAGACATCTTACAAATGAACAAAAGAAAAATAAAGCAGAGTTACAAAAGCTTTTAAAAACCAGAACTAAACTATACGATATTAATGAATCTAAAGATAGACAATTTCAAGCACAAAAGATGCAAGAATATAGTCAATTTGCAGAAAAAGATTTAAATGCATGGGATCCATATGATAATACGCCGTCTAGTAAAAAATCTGGCACAGCTGCTCTTGGATACGCTGCACAAGCTCAAACTAATAATCTATTAGAGAGAATATTAAAGTCTCAGGATAATAATCCTTTTAATGCCTCTCTACTAAATTTACAGCAACAACAAGTAACCTTACTTGGTGTTATATCTGAAAATATTAAAGCTATGCGTGGTGTTATGGCACCAACTAATAAAGCTGATAATAGATCGGAATATAAAGAATATGAACATGGTGTTAGTGATACAGCTAAATTTCTGGCTGCTTTAAGATTTGACAAAGCGGCTGGTTCTTATATGAAAGCCGTCGGTAGTAAACTAGATTCAACTGGTGAAATAGGAATGGCTGTTATGGCTTTAGACCAGTTTAGATCTCTAGCTAAAGATGGTGGAATTTATAAGATAATAAAAGAAAGTATTGCTGGTTCTATAAAGAGTACTCTTCTTGGTAGTAAAAATGCTAAAGAATGGGATAGAATGAAAGAAGACCCAGCATCTTATATACAAGAAGTTATAAATAAAGCTGCTGGTAGTAAGAATGCTGGTATAAGAGCATTAGCCGAACCTTTATATACTACTAATAAAATAGATCTTCAACGTAAGATGAATAAAACAGATTGGTCTGCTGGTGCAAAATTTGATAATAAATTTTATAAATCAGTAATAGGATCATTTGAAACATTACGTGAAATATTAGGAGCTATTAAAGGTACGAAAACTACACAATTCGATTGGGAAAGTGAAACTTATCGTACTGAATCTGAAATATATCTTAGACAGATAGCTAAAAATGAAGATAAACTTAAGAATGTAAGACGTAATTTTAAAAACGAGCTTGCATCAATTATGGAAGAAATGGCTAATGACCCAGCATATGCATCATTTGCTAGAAATAATCTTCAATTTAATAGTAATGGAAGCGTTAAAAGAGACATTCATGGTAATGCACAATGGACATCTGATAAAATTATTAAATATGTAGAAAAATATATCCAATCTACTGGTGGTAGATTTGATAATCTGGGAGACGATCTTAGTAATATAGTGAAATCTATGGGTATAGATATTTCCGACCCAAATCAAGCAGGAATTGCTAGACAAGCAATGGAAATACTTGGTATGTTACGTAATTACTATCGTACAGCTACATACGCTTCAAAAGAGCGTATGAATGATATGGGGTCTGGATTTAGAGACTTACATGGTCGTAATACATATAACCAAATAGATAATCGTATAGGTTCAGAAGCGATACAAACACTTCAAGCATTACATGATTTTGGAATAAATGATCCTAAACAGTTACGTGAAATACTAGAACGTGTAGACCTAGACGTATCATTAGCTAGAGGCGGAGGATTTGGCGGTAATGGTGGTGGAGCATCATTTACTGGTCAAAGTACATTTAAAGGTTATAATAACGCAATGGCGTATCTTAATAAAGTAAATGCTAAGATGACACCTAAGCAACGTTATAAAACTAATAAAGAAGCTGCCAAAATACTTCAAGGTGAATGGATAGAAGAGCCATTAAATGTTGCTAAAGAATATGATCTAAAAAATTTTAGCAATAAAGATAAAGCTGAAGAATTAAGACGTGCTGGAAGATTGAATGATAATTACTATAATTTAGTAATGGGTAATTCTGTTGGTAATGCTATAGATACACGTGATGCTAATAATACAGTAGAACGTGAGTTTAAGAAGTATGAAGCTTGTATTAAATTATACGAAATAATACACAGGGCTGGGGCTACTGCACAAGCACAAGCTGCTAAACACGGTGGTTCTGTTTCTAAATATAAATCTCAAGGATATGTTAGTAGTCCAGTAGATCTTATGGATTGCGTTGATGATAATGGTAAACCAATACAGTCTAAAATGGCTAAACTAGGGTGGGGATTTATATCTGATACTTATATTGCAAATGAATCTCGTAGACAACGTGAAGAAGATGCTAAATATAAAATGGACGGAAACGTCGTTCAAAATACTAATAAATTATTATCATCTGTATGGCAAGATTCATCTATTCAAAAGAAACTTAGAATAGGTGGTGGGACTGCAGTTGGACTTGCTATTGGAAGTATGATGAAGAATAAGGGTATTATATCTTCTAATGCTGGTGTATACGCAATGGGTGCTATAGGTGCTGGTGTAATGATGACTGAACGTGCTAAGAAGGCTATAGATATGATGTACGGGCCTGACAGTGACGTTAAAGGAGAGCATGGTTTTAGTAATAGAGATATAGGTATGGCTAAACTTGCTCAGAAAATAATACCAGCTGCTGCTGCGGCAACTGTTGGTGGTAAGACATTTATGTTCAGTCAACGTATATTTAATAGTATGGGACCGGTTGCAGGGCTAGTTGGATTTATTCCATCTCTTGGAGCTGCACTAGCTGCTGGAGGTATTACTTATAAGTTATTACCTACATTGAGAAAGAAAATACAAGGTGCTGAAGATGGTAAGGGTATTTTTGGAAAGATTAAGAATACACTTAAAGGAAATAAGACTCTTGCAAATATATTTGGACTTAGTGGTGAAAGATCAAATGCTGCTATTTATGCAGATAATATAGATCCAATAATTAAAGAGTTAGAAGTTAATATTGCTAAACTTAGACAAGAAAATCCATATGATGTTAATGCAAATCTTATGGAAGATAATCTTAGAGCACTTAAAAATTATCAATATCAATTAAAATCAATAGATAAAGATACTCGTATGAAAATTGAGGATAAGAATAGCCAAGCATCTCAAATATATGACGGTATTATAAATTTAATAAAAGATCAACAAAAAGAACTTTTCTTAAAACGTACTGCTAGTGATATGGATGCTAGAGATAAAGCAAAAGATGGTATTAATGCTGCTAACTTAAATATGGTTGATCATGAAGCTAGAAGAGCTAAGGATAATATAGATCAATATAATTCAGCTAAGACTACTGGATTAACTGAAATGACTAAGAGTAGTTTTAGAAATAAAGAAAGTTATGCTAGAGAAGGTTCTGAAGCTTGGGCTAAATCTAAATATAATACATCTTATAGTAATGTACAAGAAGCAAGAAAAACATTTAATACTTTACGTGGTAAAGGTAAAAGAGCTGTTCAAGGTAGAACTAATTTTATGGCTGGTAAAAAAGATGACTTTATGAATTACTTTAAGAAGTCAGACCCAATGGTAATTGAAAAAGAACTTAGATTATCAGGGTTTATATCAGATGAGATAAAATTTAATGATGATAATGAATTTATGAACTGGTTGAGTGAACATGAAGATGCTGTATACCAACATCATATAGATAATGGTACTGGTGCTTTGAATAATTACATTACTGCTCAAATGGATCTTAAATTTGGTAAAGAATTAGCAAATGTATTTAGATCTGGTATGATTGATGATAGCTTTTTTAAAAGATTTAGTAATGCAGTTAAAAGTAATTCAGCTACAGGTAAAAATATAGATGAATTAGCTAAGTCTGGAGAAGCTCATGAGAAAGCTGAGCTAGTCAGACAAGCTAAAATAGTATTAGGGTACACTGATAAAGACGGTAATCCAAGAGATAACTTAACTAAAGAAGAAGCAGCTCGTGTAGCATCGTATGTTGCATCTAGATATTTTGAGCGTAACTTACAAAATAATAGCATAAGACTAGACCCTAAAGTATTACAAAATGCTATGAAAGATAATAGAATATTCGACTGGATGAATGGTAAGACTGATGATATTGGAATTCCTGGTATTAAAGAGTTTTTAAAAGACTTCGAACATATTGACAGTAAGAATACAAATGTAGTCAATAGTATGGAATTTAGACAAATGTTCGGAGGATGGTTAATTCGTCAAGCTTATATGGCTGGTTTATCTAATAGTGGACATCTAGACGCTAAATCTTATAATGAATTATTTGAAAATATTCTTAAAGAATATGTAATGCAAGCAAACGACTTCAAAAATAGTAATTATAAAAAGAAATTAGATAATTTAATGGAAGGTAATACTTCTTTAACTGATAAATATCATCTAGATGGTGTTATAGGAAAAATTCAAGATATTTATAAAACAGAAAAAGATCCTGTTAAACGTGCTGGTATAGTTAATAGTTTATTAATAGACCAGTATGCAAATAAAAATTTATCTGGAGAAGATTTCGGTGATATTATTGGTGGTCAATATATTGCTGGAGAAGAATTTAATAAATTAGTAGCACTTAGACGTGCAATTATTAAAAATCCAGACGGTTCTGATATACCAGATGAAAAACATAAAGAATACATAATGGATAAAATCAATTCAATGAATTCTAAAGGTTTCTTTGGAAGACTTATGAATAGATTTGGTATTAGGTTCTTACATAAACTTAATGGTATGGATGAAGAAGATATTGCTGATGAAAAAATTGCTGATAAAGTTCTTATTCATGCTTTAACTAATATGTATAATACTGGTAATTTAGCTGCTACACCATACTATAAACAAGTTACATCTAAAGGTTCCGACGGAGTTACGCAGTATAACTGGGTACAAGATGGAACTATCGGTAGTAGAGCACCTAAATTCCCTACCGCTGAAGAGTTACGTGATATAGTTAAAGATAACTTCTCATTCAATATGGATAAGTATGCATTTGGATCTGGAGCTGGATACGGTTCTGATACGGCTAATGCAAATATGTACTCATCTAAAGGAAATACTCTTAAAATGAGTGACCTTTCTGGGTATAGTTTTAGTAATGGAGCACATCTTGAAACTTTTGGTTGTAGTATAGCTGCAGCTAATAATGCTTTAGTTATATTAAAAGTACCAACATTATCTAAGGAAACTATGATAAATGTTGCAAACCAATATCTAGATAAATATGGAATTAAGTACGGGTTCTTTACACATGTAGCTAATATGTTAGGTTTAAAATCTGAAATACTTATGGCTAATGGAAATCGTTTTAATAAAGAATTCTTTAACAGATTAAACTTTAATAATGCTACATATATTGCTTTATTGGATAATATAGGACACGATAGTGGTGCCCATTATATAAATATATTATCTATATCAGGTGATAATGTTAGTATCAACGACCCTATGCAAAGTGGTCTAAACGACCTTAGTATATCTGAAATAACAGCTAGAGCAAGTTTAATCATTAAATATGATGCATCTAATGTTAGTTCTACTGTTACTAGTATAGATTCTTCAATTAATGCTAGACAGCTAAATGTATCTGGTAGTGGTGTATTTACAACTATGGCTAATACTGCTATGATGAGTATTGCTAAAAATTATGTTAAAAATAACGGATTTAATGGATACGGTAGTTCAGAACCATCTGGAGGTTTTGCGTCTGATGAGGGTAAATATGATCCAGAAGTTGCAATGATAGCTACAAATGTATCAGATGAAAAGCAAAAGCAAGGAATTCTTTCATTTATAGCATCATCTAAAAATAAAGCATTTGCTGCAGCTGCTAATAGATTCCGTTCATTATTAAGTAAACCAGAAGTTAGATCTGAGCTTAAAGAAAAGCAAAACGTAGCCGATACACAAGAACAACAAGGTAAAGATATAGCTGAAATGAAAGATGCTATAGTTGGTGGTAAGCTAGGTGGAGGAACTGGTGACGGTTCTGGTAATGTTAGATTTGACGGTAGTGGTGGTATGATACAAGGTCTTACTAAACTAGTATTTGGTAAATATGTATTTGGTAAGTTATTTAAATGGATAAAGAAAAAATTTGGTAAAGGTGCTGTTAAAGAAACTGGTGAAGAAGTTGCAGAAAAAACCGTACAAGAAACTGCTGAAACCGCAGGAAAGAAAATGGCTGGCGAAGGTATGGAATCTGCATTTGAAACTGGTGGAAGAGAAGTAATTGAAGAATTCGGAGAAACTTCTGCAAAGAAAGTTGCTGGAGAAACTATGGAGTCTGCATTCGAGTCTGGTGCTCGTGAGATATCCGAAGAGGTTTTAGATGCTGCTGCCACTAAAGCTGTTAAGAAAACTGGACAAGAAGTAGCAGAAAGTGCCACGAAAGAAGTATTAGAAGAAGGTGGTAAAGCTGCTTCTAAAGGAATGATTAAAGGTGTCCGTAAAATACTTCAATATATATTTACTAAAATGCCTGCTGCAATAGCGGATAAGATTGCTGGAAACACAATTATAAAATTAATTGGTAAAGTATTTGGTAAGAATATAGCTAAAATGGCTACTAGTGCTAAAGTATTTATGGCTGAACTTGGTGAGAAACTTATGAAGAAAGCTACTGATAGTGTTATAGGTAAAGCTATAAAAGCAGGTGCTAAAAAGGCTGTATCATTTATAGGTCTAGCTATAGACGGTGTTATGTGGTTCAGAGATTATAGAAAAGCATTACCAGATGCAGCCGCTGTGTTAAATATGCAAGATAAAGGAGTTACTCAAGATTTCCTAGAACAAAATGACTTAGATGATAACGTTGCTAGAGCATATGCTACATATAAAAATGGAGCATCATTAGTTCTTTCTGTTATCGGTACAATTAAACAGGCGGCTGAAGTAGCTGCTGCAACTGGTGCTACTATAGGAACTGCCGGTGTAGCTGGAGCTGCAGCATGGCCAGCTGTGTTATTAAGTGCTACTTATTGGGGAATTGCGACAGCAGTTGTACAAATGTTATTTGAATTTGCTATGTCATTTGATAGTTTCCTTGATACATTTACATCAATTAAAACTGAAATAAATAAGATTCTTAATAAAACTAGTGACAAGGCTAAATCACTATCTAATAAATTTGAATCTCTGCAAAAGCGTATAATTGGTGATTTAAAGAAACAAGAAGCAGATGCTGACCATAGTACTCAGAATGTAACCACAAATACAATTAGTAATGGATCCGAAATGTATAATCAAAAGGGTGGTATAGAAGAAGATAACTTCCAAAAAGCATCTGCGTATGCTGGTACATCTAGTGTAAATGGTAGCAGTGCTGGAAGTTCCGCATATTCGAGTACGTTTGATAGAATACGTAACTTTGGATCTAAATATACAGCTAAGGCTAAAAATCTTGTATCTAGTGCATATAATAAGATAACAAGTGCTCTTGGATTTGGTGGTCCTAAATCAAATGTTGGAGCGAATGCGTCATTTGACTGGTCTAAAGTTCCAACTTTAGCTCAATTAAAAGGTGCTAAATTTACATCTAATGCTGGAAATAACGAACGTGCTATAAAATTTATGTCAATGTTACTTCCTATAGCTCACGAAATGAGTCAAAAGCATGGTATTTATGTAAATCCATACTTAGCTATGGCTCAATGGGCTCTAGAGTCTAATTGGGGTAAAAAAGATAGTGGTAACTTCAACTTCTGGGGAATTAAAGGTTGGGGTAAACCTACTGAATATTGGGACGGGTCTGTAGCTGACGTGAGTACACATGAAGTAATCAATGGTGTTAGTACAGGTATGAGTCAAAAATTCCGTGCTTATAAAAGTGCAGAAGATGGTATTAGAGACTACTTCCTATTTATGAGTAAGAGATTCCCTTCTATACAAACTATGGGTATTGAAGGTCTTAACCATGGAGTTGACGGTGGTAAATATGCAACAGGTTTTGGATACATCCCATTAGTAACTAAGATATATAATCAATTTGATAGTGGAATGAAATCTTCTGGTTTTGATATGATTAAATTACAAGCTGATATAGCTAATAATGCAAATATTGCTTATAATGCATCTGCTACTGGAATAGATAACCCAGAATTAGCACATTTATCTTATGATGGGACTAAGTGGACACCTGAAAGTGTAGTTGGTAGGTCTGGAATGAAATGGGCTACACCATTAAATAACTTAGGTGGAACAGAAATAGCTTCAGTATATGGAGATAGATCTGACGTTGCAGCAGCAGCTAGAGCTCGTGGTGTTAAAATGAGTGGATTCCACCGTGGAGTTGACTTTGTACAAGGTAGTGGTTCACCATTCTTCTCTATTGCCGATGGTGTAGTTGAAAAAGCTGGTGGTGGAAGTGTTAATAATATTATAGTTAGACACGCCAATGGTATCGCATCTGAATATATGCATGGTCACCCTACTGTAAAAGTTGGAGACAGGGTTAGAGCTGGTCAACAAATTGGTAAAGTAGGTAATGTAGGAACTAAAGGAGCCCATTTACACTTAGGTATATTTAAAGGACAATCAGTTAAAGGTGTACATAATAACTATTATGATCCATTCTTTGAATTAGGACTAAATCCTAAAAATGTACGTACTAGAAACTCACCTGAAAATATAAGATTCTTAAAATCTAATAAGTTCTCTACAAATAGTGAAAATCCAGAAGCAGCTAAAGCTGGTAAACAAATGGACTCTACTGGTTATATGACTAAAAATGGATATAGCGGTAAAGGTGGAGATATGTCTGCAGACGCTATAGTTAATAGTGGTGCAAATCAATTAGTTAAAGAACTTCGTGATCTTAAGGCATTAGTAGCTGGATTAATTCAAGTTGTATCAACTGGACTAGCTGGAAGCTTTGGTGGAGTAAATGACTTACTACAAGGAGTAATAGGTGCTATTAAGTCTAAAGAAAAAGATGATATAATGGCACAAATATCAACATCTAGATTTAACTAGAGGTTAGGAGGTAATATATGTTAGATAATGGAAGCGGTTTAGTAGGTCCACCACCTAAACCATCCCAAAGAAAACAACAGTCAACAGCAGAAGCTATTAGAAAATCAGCTGAAACTTTAAATAGAGCTGCACAAGGTGCTGGAAGAGCAAGTTATGGTAGTCCCGACAAGGAAATACCATCTTCTAGTGGTAGAACAGATGGAAATTATGGCATTCCAGACTACGACCAAAGTGCACTAGATTCATTTATAGAAAGTACGGCTAAAAATGGTAAGAAAGTTGTACATGAACAGTCTCAAAGAATTATATCACAATTTGCTAGAGTTGCAGATGTTATGGTAACTGATGCTAGTAATAGTAGATATGTGGAACTAGATAAACGTAAATTAGCAAATATTATAGGAAAGGACCAACTACTACAAATAGTTGGTCTTCCACCTATAAGTGATAATATTGTAGATCCTCCGCCAATATGGCAAAATGATGAAATAAATGGAGGACAAATGACATGGGGGTCAGCAGGTTTAATTGGTCAAGAATATATAGAACGTGTATTAATGAGAGGACAATTCTTAGTATTAGTTCCATTGGAATTTAAACCAAACTTTACAAGAGCATTAATAAATTCAATTGGTGCAGATGAAAGTAAAAGTAGTGAATTATCAGAATTCTTTGAAAATACTGCTACAAGATTCGAAACATTCTTAGATAGAATCGATACTAGACTTAATATCGCATCATATGGATATACTGCATTGATAAATCATTATAGGTACTGGATATCAGTTGGTGCTCATATGAAAGTTGTACTTCATACTCTTGGAATAGACCCTATGGACCAGACTTTATCAGCTACAGGTTTTAGTTCAGACTATCATAGATTTTTAAAGGAAAGATTACCAGATTTCATGGTAGATAGAGTATTTTCTCATGGTAACTGGAGAGGAATTAATGGATTATTGGGTGCTGGTGGAGATGATAGTAAAGTTGCTGATGAATTAAGTAAAGATGCACAAACAGAAGAAGCTAAATTAAGACAAGATATAAGTGATATAAATAGTGCAATGTCATCGCTAGGACCAAAATCTGAGGCTGATATAATGGCAATGGACGGAACTAATGCAATAGCGTCATCTGATGGGTTTATATCTAAAGGAGATAGATCTAAAGTTGGTAACTTTGCTAAAGGTAAAAGTGGGTATGGGCTAGGTAATTATGGATTTGGTAGCGATGCCGAAGAAGAAAATGATTTACATACAACATTAATACAAGATGTGCCTATTACATTATATAATAACTCATATGCTAATATACTTAATGCTGTTACTAATATAGATATCAGAAATAATTCATTGATGAATCTTCCATTTATTACTTTTTACTGCAACGGGAATATAGATAGAAATTTACAATTCTCATTAGAAGCAGATAAATCTGTAATAGCTGAAACTACAACTGACGTTACAGCTCGTACTTTTCCAAATCTTGTTAAAGGTATAGCATCTGCAGTTGCAGAAGGTGTAACAGGAACTAATAGTTCAACTGGAGGACAAGTAGCTGCAGCTGGAGCAAATGCTGTTGGTGGTAGTGTAGACTCTGCTACTGAAATTCTTCGTGAAATAGCTTATCATAATGATGGTAACTTCGCTAGTACATTTGTAACTAATACATATATTCCTAAAGTTATGCGTGGAGGTAGTACAAATGTATCATACAATGTGCCACTTAGATTTGTAGCTGCAGGTTCTGATAAATATAGTATAGCTCAAATGTTTTGGGGTTTATGCCTACTATTACCATTTGTAGTACAAGTAAGTAAACCTAGAATGCCATTAATTATACCACAAGCTGCTATGTATTGTGCAGCATTTAGTAAGGGTGTAATGAATGTACCACGTGGATATATCAGTAGTATGTCTATAAGTACTGACCCAGCATTCCAAACTACCAATGGTATCCCATTAGAATTGAATATCAATTTAACAATCGAATCGTTATATACATTAACAACAATGCCAAACTTCACTGAGTCATACGGTGGAGGTTCTGATATGAATCTTATAACTGCGATGTGGCATCCAATGTCTTCATTCAATGTAGTTGCAACATTAACTGGTACAAATACGGTATTAAATCATACACCGTCTAATATATTTAAATATTTTATAGAAAGACCGGTAGCTGACGCATTTGTTGCATTTAAGACTATATTCCAAACTAGTGGGGGTTACTTCGGTACTCAATTCAAACAATGGAGAATTCAATTGGATAGTGGAGATAATATGCAATATATTTAATAAAGAAGAGAGGTAACATATGAAAGAAAGAGATACAAGTAAAGATTATGCGGAATTATCGCAAAATATTCCGATAGACATAAGAAAGAAATACTATACTCTAAGATTTGATAATTGTCTTAAAATAGTTCTTTATGGAGAACCTTTTAAAGATAGTCGTCCAAGACTTAATAAATTTGGTGGAGTTGGTATGGTTAATATGGGTAAAATGAAGAAAGTATTTACAGTATTATATAAGAAATACCCATTACTTCAAGAAATAACTATACAATCTCCATATTTAGTAATTCTTGATATGTTCTCTCTTCCTACTAAAAAAGAAATGTCATTTATAAAAAAGGATAAAGAAGCTCTAAAATTATTTAAAAGAGAAGAATTATATGATTTAGCAATTGCTGACGTAGACAATAGTATTAAAATCCATAATGATATATTATTTGAACCAGAATATAGAGTATCATTAGATGATGCTATGAATATTGGAGTAATTGGTAATAAGTATCTTAGTGATACGCCTAGAGCTGAACTCTATGTATATTTTAGTAGCAAGACATCTAAATTTTATAAATGGCGTATACAAAATAATCATAACTATTTTAAATGGCTAATATCTGAAAAGAATATGCTGATGAATAAACGTACAATAAAAGAACACCGAAAATATTTGATTAAGATATTAAGAGAATATATAGAAGATATTAAAAAGGAAAAAGATGCTAAAGATTTTGTTAAACGTGTTTCTAAAGAACTAATTAGATATCCGGCTGAAACTATAAAAGAATTAGCTGGAGTTGAAAATAAAACGTTTAATAAGAATAATGCTCTTTTAAATTTTATGCTAGAAGTATGTAAAAATAATAAGTTCTGTGTAGAAAAACTTAATAGCTTAACATTTTTATTTGAGGAGGAAGTAGTAGATGAAGAATCAGAACCTACAGATATCATGGGAATCTATTCGCAATTTCTTGAGAATTAATAGAATGGCTGGTGAATCAAACATGGATTTAGTTCACAGAGTTTGTAATAATAATACATTATTTAGTAGAATTTGTGATATAGATAACCATATCTATAGTAGTCCTAGTATGCTTAAATCTGTTATAATGACAGAAGAATTTATAAAATCAATATAGGAGGAATGTGTAATGAATGTAAATTACAATATAACTAATAATTTACCTGGTATTAAAAACGCACTTACTAGAAAAGTTATGGCTAGAACTGTTAGTAAAGTCACTGGTAATAGTGAGGCTATTAATGAAGTTGCTGGTAATATTCTAAATGTAAGTTATGAAGGGTTGAAATCTGCAATGGATTATGGTAAAAACCCAGTCATAGCTGCTGCATTAGAATCGTTTGTAGATACAGTTGATAATTTAATGGCAGAATACGTTGCTAAAAAACATAATCAATTCATTATATCTACAGAAGCGGCTGAAGATGATGAAAAGAAAGAAGCTAAAAAAGAAGAGGAAGAAGATGATAAATCTTTAGATGCTGCATTTGACGAAGATGTTGCTGAAGATGTTATGAAAAATGAAGGCGGAGATGAATTATCAGATGTTGTATCAGATATAATAGAAACAGCTATTCAAGGTACTAGAGATCAAATGAAACAAGCTGTTAAACTTGCACTTAAAATAGAAAAAGATAAGCAAGAAGAAAAATATAATGATGATAAAGAAGAAGCAGATGAATTTGATGAAATGACTCCAGATGATCCTGAAGCAGAACAAGCAGCTGAACAATCTGAAGGTGAAAATCCATTTGATGAACAACCTAAAGAGGGAGAAGAAGGAGAAAATCCAGAAGGTGCTGAAGAAGGTGCTGGAAACCCATTTGATGATGCAGAAGGTGGAGAAGATGCTGGTGGTAATCCATTTGATGATGCTGCTGGAAGTGCTCCTGAAGAAGGTGGAGAAGGACAAACTGAAGCTCCAGCAGAAGGAGAAGCTGAACCTCAGTCAGATGGAGAAAAGAATGGAAACCCATTCGAATCTATAATAGATGAAGTAAAGAAAGAAGAAGAAGTATCTATGGAAAGCATGATTACTAATAAGCTAGGACTTAACCCTGGTGAACTTAGTAACTTTATTAATAGTATTAGTAATAAAATGCTTGCTAGTGATATGAAGACTGTATTTGATACATATGGACCAGAAAGTGCTGAAATGGCAGCAGCTAGAGAACTATATAAAAATAGAAGTACAGAAATGGCTCAAGGAATACTTAATAGTATAATAGTATTTGAAAGTATAGGACTTCCATTTGATAATAATAACATTAAATATCCAGATTTATTTATTTAGGAGATGATATTTTATGGATACTAATATATTTAACATAATCGAAGAAGTTGCAATGGAAAGTGGATTCGCTAAAGATGGTATAACAGATAGAGCATTACAATGGATAATGAGAAATGTATTTAAAAAGAATCGTGGTGAAGACTTTATTAGAAGTTTTATAGATGATAAAACATATAAATCTTATCAATTATTTAATGATAAGAAACATGGATATAAATCTCCTAATGAAATTAAAGCAACTTCTGCAGTTTTTCACTATGATCCAGCTGTTTTTAATATGCTTGATAAACAGGTTGCTAAATTAATAAATTGTTTAAGTACAATCTATAATAATTTAAATGATAATTTAAGTAGAAACACTAAGCAAGCATTAATTCAAGTTGCAATGTTATCTTCAGTGTATGTTACATCTTATGGTCAAGTTGATAAAATTATGAGAGGTGAAGAACCTTTTAATCTAACACTTTTTAATGAAAAAATGGATGAATTTATTAAAAGTTTAAATAAAACTGAGTATAAATGTAATTCTAATGAAGAAGTTATTAAATATCTAAGTTCTACAAAAGTCATGAGTTCAGTAGCAAATGCTATGAATGCATGGTATATATGGGTTTTATGTGATCCACATATGGCTGCAGATATTGGAATGAATAGATCAGATAAAGATATTGACCATACAATTCAACATGCAATTGAATGTACTAAAATCGCAGGTCCTAGATTAGAAGAATTATTAAAGAAATATAATGAATTTTTAAATACTATGGCTGAAGATATAAGAAAATTATAATAAATAGTAAACCCCAATAAGAAATATTTCTTATTGGGGTAATCCTTTTATTTACCGTTAAAATATATTTCCAAGAATCCGCTCGAAGGAATCGCGAATTAGCGATTTAACGATTACATATACTAATGTAGATATAGAAAGAAATATATAGGAGGGATAAAAGATGAATTCATTAATAATAGAAGTATTAAAGATAATTTTAAAAGATGTAAAAGAAATAATAAAAGCTAAAAACAAAAAAGAAATAAAAAATAAATTAAAAGCTAAAAGAAAAAAGTATATTAAAATAGTTATTGTGTTAGTTATTGGTTATTTGGTGCTAGAAGTAATGTTTAAATAAGGGAGGAAATAAAGATGGAAAATTTTAATATGACAGTTTTAGATGTAATGATTGAATCAGGTGCAATTGGTTTTTGGTTAGCTATAGCTATCGGTATGTTATGTATAGGAGTATTAGTTATGATTCTTGAAAGCAAAAATGAGAAAGTTGAAAAAGTTAAAAATTATTTAAATGAATCAATAGAAGAAATATTTGGAAATAAATAATGTAAATTAAAAATAAAAGGAGAATGATGAAAATGATGAAGAATATATTAATAGGTGCGTTAGTTGGTATTGGTATTGGAGCAATTATACATAAAATTAATAAAGCTAAGGAAGAAGAAACAGCTAGCTTCTTAAGACAAAGTATGGATATTCATATGAGAAATCATATGGACTTCGTAAATCAATGCAATATTAATAATATGATGTAAGAAAATACGAGGGAATATCAAATAATAAATATATTCCCTCAAAATATAATTCAGATAAAAAGGAGATAAAAATGTTTAAAGAAGTTAGAGAAATTAAAGAAGTAAATGAAATAGATGAAATGAAAAAGACAATGACTGAAACTGAAGCAATAATATTTATCAACGCTGCATATGATTCAGTTGATAAACTAGAAGGTAGACAAAAAGATTGGTTTGTAGCTGCAGTTAATAAATTAATTGATAATATTAATTCTGGAATCAAATACAGACAACAAATTAATCCAGTAATTGCAAAAATTAAACCATTTGGTAAAATGAAAAATGTTGTGTATTTAAAAGATTTCATAGAATTTTATAAAAAATGTCACAATACATTAGTAACATGTTATGATGCTAAAGAATGGAGCGCATTTATAACAGAATGGGAAAATACAGAATTAAAAAT